>LFCJ01000182.1_pt1 | contig 36026 bp, 29 predicted proteins | sample 643141 | NCBI WGS metagenome assembly LFCJ01 (sample SAMN03766243, study PRJNA286221) | soda lake metagenome | biome: soda lake; feature: Kulunda steppe; material: water; isolation source: sample B1-Br-g2 brine of Lake Bitter-1 | place: Russia: Kulunda steppe | collected 2010-07
CCCGGGAGTTGAGTGATCCTCGCGGAGAACCTACTTTCGATCAATACCCGCGACCTCGACGACAACCTCGTTCATAGACTGGACTGTGGACCGCTCGATCGAGGATTACCTGTCATCGACCGAGAAGTGTACGGTACTGTGCACTGTTCGATCAAATTGGCATGCGAAGCTCTCCAGTGACTGTCCCGTGTCGAGCAGGATGACGACGGTGGCGACCCGGCGAGGACGGGGACGCCTTCGTCGGAGTAGCTCCCGGTCGGGCACGGCCCCGAAGAGGGCCGTCGCGGCGAACGACACGAGAGATCGGGAACTCACGTCCTATCCCGACTCGAGCGGCCGTCGCCCACCCAGTACGTAGCATTGACAGTCTCCTGTCTGGTTGTGTTTCGCCGACGGATCGACCGCGACTGACCGGAGGGCGAAGAAGTCGGCGAGAGCGCCCCAGGCCGTCGAATCTCGAGGTCGCGAAACCGTTTAGTTGCCGTCGGCCGAACCGACAGGGCGGCCAGCCCCGTGCTGGGAGAGCTTCGTCCATGTCGAGCGACCATCCCCACGTCAGTACGACCGAATCCGCGTTCGTAGCGACCGCCACAGACGCCCCACCGGACGCACGCGTTCCGATCGAGGTTCGAGTGCCCGTCGACGATCCGTATCACGCGTACCGTCGCGCCCGGGCCGACCCCACGGCCCACCGCGACGCCGGTGGCGACCCCGACAGCACGGGGCCGACCGGCGTCTACCTCGAGACCACGGGCGGCCAGTCCGGCTGGGGCTACTTCGCCGTCGATCCGTTCACGCGGGTGCAGGTGGGCTCGACGCTCGAGCCAGTCGACGACGTCGACCCCGCGCCGTCGCTCGCGGAACTGGGTGGGCTGCTCGACCGCGAGACGCTCGTCCGCGGCGACTGTGACGTGCCCTACCCCTGCGGGGCGTTCGGCTGGCTCTCCTACGACGTCGTCCGCGAACTCGAGACCCTGCCAGACACCACCGTCGACGAGCGAGGGGTGCCCCGCCTGCAGGTCGCCGCGTTCGACCGCGTCGCCGCCTGGGAGGAACCACGGGACGGCGAGACGGCACTGCGGATCACGGCCTGTCCCCGCGTCGGCGACGACCTCCACGCGGCGTACGAACGGGGTCGCGAGCGCGCCCTCGAGCTGGCCCGTGCAGCGACGACGGGTGAGCCCGCCACGCTAGCGCCGGCGGTGCAGGCGACCGACGCCACCTTCGAGAGCGACTGCTCGACGGCCGAGTTCGCCGACCGCGTCCGCCGCGTCAAAGCGTACGTCCGCGACGGCGACACTTTCCAGGCGAACGTCTCCCAGCGACTCACCGCGCCCGCGGCGGTCCATCCCGTCGCGGCCTTCGACGCGCTCCGCGAGGTGAATCCGGCGCCGTACTCGGCGTTGCTCGAGTTCCCGGGCATCGACCTCGTGAGCGCCTCGCCGGAACTGTTGCTCGACGTCGAGGGCGACCGCCTGCTGACCGAACCGATCGCCGGCACCCGACCGCGGGGCGAGACGCCCGCCGAAGACGACGCGCTCGAGGCGGATCTGCTCGACGACGGGAAAGAACGGGCCGAACACGCGATGCTGGTCGACCTGGAGCGAAACGACCTCGGGAAGGTCAGCGAGTACGGCAGCGTCGAGGTGACCGAGTACCGCCGCGTCGACCGCTACTCGGAGGTCATGCACCTCGTCTCACTCGTCGAGGGGCGATTGCGTGCGGGTGCGGACCTGATGGACGCGATCGCCGCCGTGTTCCCCGGCGGGACGATCACCGGCGCCCCCAAACCCCGAACGATGGAGATCATCGACGAGGTCGAACGGACGCGCCGTGGTCCCTACACGGGCTCCATCGGCGCATTCGGCTTCGACGGGCGGGCGACGCTCAACATCGTCATCCGGACGCTCGTCAGGCGAGGGGACCGGTACTCGCTGCGGGTCGGTGCCGGAATCGTCCACGACTCGGTGCCCGAACGCGAGTACGACGAAACCCTCGACAAGGGCCGTGCGCTGGTTCGGGCGCTCGATGCCGCTCTCGGCGAACGCGCGGAACTCGCCGTCGCGGACGGCGGGGTGATCGACTGATGTGGCTCGCCCGGCCGCGTGTCCTCGCCTCGCCCCTCGAGCCCCCGGCGGTCGCTGGCGACGCGGGTGAGCCGCGATGACGCAGATTCTGATCGTCGACAACTACGACTCCTTCGCGTACAACCTCGTCCAGTACGTCGGCGCCGCGATCGACGCGCCCGAGGCCGGCGAGGTGATCGTCCGGCGAAACGACGCCATCGACGTAGCCGGCGTCCGACGGCTCGATCCGGACGGGATCGTCGTCTCGCCCGGGCCAGGGACGCCCGCCGAGGCCGGCGTCTCGATCCCGATCTTTCGCGACCTCGAGTACCCGACCCTCGGCGTCTGCCTGGGTCACCAGGCGCTCTGTGCGGCGGCCGGCGCGCCCGTCGGTCACGCGCCGCGAGTCGTCCACGGGAAGCCCTCGACGGTCACCCACGACGGAACCGGCGTCTTCGAGGGGCTCTCGGACCCATTCGATGCCGGCCGCTACCACTCGCTGGCGGTCGACCGGGCGGACCTGCCGGCCGAACTGCTCGAGACGGCGAGCACCGTCCTCGTGGACGGCGATCGAGCGGCCGACGCGAGCGAACCCGGTCCCACCGACGCGGCGGGTCGCGAGATCGTGATGGCCGTCCGCCACCGCGACCGGCCCCACGTCGGCGTCCAGTTTCACCCCGAGAGCATCCTCACCGGCGCGGGGATGACACTGATCGAGAACTTCGTCGATGCTGCCGCGAACGCGTCCGTGGTTCGTTCCTGAGCTCGAGTACCGATTCCGGGTGCCGTTTGTCCACACACGACTCGGAATTGTGGCCGATTGTTGCTGATGTTCACGCACTCGACCCGGAATCGTTACTTACCTCGAGTTCAGAGATCCGACTATGAGCCAGAATCGACCCACCGACCGACGAACGCCCACCGACCGACGCGATCCGGAGTTCTACCTTCCCGGAACGCCGACGTCGTCGGTCACTCTTGAACGTCTCGAGCGCGTCTTCACGTTCCTGTTTAGCAACCGTGGCCGGATCCGGGGCGACCGGACCCGCGACCGAACCGAGGAGTAACCAGGTCCGTCCGACAGCCGCGTTTTTTATCGCTCGAGTAGCCCCACACGCCACCCAGGACGCCGAGGCCCACCGTTCGTCCGCCGCGCCGTCGGTGTGCTTTTGGACGTCCCAGCCGTATTACGGGCTATGGACTACAGCTACACCGGCGATGCCTGCGAACGGCTCCTCGAGGCCTACGAGGCCGACGCCGAGCCGTTCCCGACGGGGTCGTCGATGCAGTTTCCGGAGTGGTCGCATCGGCGCGCCGAGATGGGCCTGCTCAGGCGGCTGTTCTTTCCCAGGTGCTGGAACGCCGGCGCGTTGCCCGAGGAGCCGTCGGCGATCCGGGCGGAACTGTCGGAGCTCGGTACCATCTACTGCCGTGGTATTCGACCGTACACGGGACGCGATCCGACGGCGGCGGTCGACGCGGTCCTCGACCGGCTTCCCGACGTCCGTACCGCGCTCAAAAAGGACGTCGAGGCGGCCTACAAGGGCGATCCCGCGGCGAAGTCGTACGTGGAGGTCATCCGGTCCTATCCCGGCTTCCAGGCGATCACGATGCAGCGGGTCGCCCACGAACTCTACGAGGCCGACGTGCCGGAGTACGCCAGGGAGCTCACCGAGTACGCCAAGACGGTGACGGGGATCGACGTCCACCCGGGGGCGGAGATCGGCGAGTACTTCTTCATCGATCACGGCACCGGCGTCGTGATCGGGGAGACGACGACGATCGGTGACTGGGTTCGGCTCTACCAGGACGTCACCCTCGGGGCGCTCCACTTCGAGGAGGAAGAGGACGACGAGAAGGCCCTGAAGAAAGGCTACAAGCGCCATCCGGACATCGGGAACAACGTCGTGATCGGGGCCGGAACGAAAGTGCTCGGCCCGATCACCGTCGGCAATCACGTCAGCATCGGCGCGAACTCATGGGTGACCGACGACGTGCCGGCGAAGACGAGCGTCTACGTCTCCGAACATCCGACGCAGGAACGAAAGCGAAGCGATTGAGGCGGATTCCCGTACCGGTGCCGGCGCACCCGCCGGTCGGGTCGCGGTTGCGCCGGAACTGACGTACAGTAGTCCGTATGACCGGCGTCGACGTGGCTTTCACTGCCGACGCACACTCGAGTCACCGGTACTGCTCGAGGGTCTTCGCCCGCCAGGACTCGAGGTCGGGCACCTGGTTGAACGCGTAGACGTGGACGCCACGGAGGTCGTAGTGGGGGTCGGCGGCGTACGGTGCGAGTCCCTCGATCAACGGTTCGGGGACGTACGTCCCGCGGGAGCCGACGAGTTCGCGGACGAAGCCGAGGATGCCGCTGGTCTTCTGGAGGAAGCGAACCGAATCGCCGACGCCGACCTTTTTCGAGATGCTCAACAGCCGCTGGTACTTCATGACGCCGGGGATGCCGACTTCGACCGGCAGCTCGACCCCACGGCCGCGAATCTCGTCGATCCACGTGACGATGGCGTCGGGATCGTAACACAGCTGCGTGACGATGTAGGTCGCGTAGGGCGCTTTGTTCGCCATCGACTCGGCGAGTGTCTCGTCGTCGAGGAAGGCGTGGCCCTCCGGGTAGCCGGTGATCCCGACGTCGTCGAACTCGTACTCGAGGCCCTCGAGCGCCGACAGCAGCTCGTACGCCGAGGTGAACTCGCCGGCGGGCTCCTCGCGGTCGCCGCCGGGGACGAAGATGTCGGTGACGCCGGCGTCGGTGAGCCGTTGTGCGACTTCTTCGAGGTGCTCTTCGTCACGGACGTAGCGGGCCGCGATGTGGGGGACAACCTCGAAGCCGCGGTCGCTCGCCCGCTCGGTCCAGTCGATCGTCGCCTCGAGGCCCAGCGTCGGCGAGGTAGTGATCGCGACCTCCGCACCCTCGGGGAGGTGGTCCAGTTGCTCGTCCATGCTCTCGAACGGCATCAGCTCGAAGCGTGGCTCCTCGAGCAACGTAACGACGCCCGCTGCGGTCGTGGTCGGCTGTATTTCGGATGACATGATGTCTGGCTGTGAGGCCTCGGGACGCGTCGCCGCGCGCTGTGTTCACATACGGACTCGAGCCCCTCGTAGGTATCGATTCCGAGGCGTGTGGACCGTGGCGTGGTCGGTTCGGGCCGACACGGCGGTCTGTCGGTTTCGGCTCACCGAAGCCGACGGCGTCGCTCTCGAGGCCCCGACGCGGTCCCCTCGCGGTTCAGTCCGAGACCTCTTTTCCGGCGTTGAGCTTGGCTTGCTCGCGGGCGCTCGGGTTGACCGACGGCTTGAACGGCACCTCGGAGACCTTGGCGTACACCGGCTCGCCCGGCTCTTCTGCGTACTCGTCGGGCAGGTGGACCTGGAACTCCGTCTCGATGTCGCCGTCGTAGACGTCCATCGGGTCGCCGTCGAGTTTCTCGGCCGGCACGAATCCGAGCGCGAGGTTCGTCTCGAGTTCGGGGTTGTGCCACGGCGAGGTGACGTAGCCACACTTCTCGCCGGTGTCGGGGTCGGAGATGAGCCAGAAGTCCGGCGCGTAGTCGCGAACCGGCTCGCCGGCCATCTTGAGCCCGACCATCTTGTGGACGAACGGGTACTCGCCATCGTCGATCTGGGCTTTCTGGCGCTCGAGTTCCTCTTTCCCGATGTAGTCTGCGTCTTTGTCGTCGGGCACCTGGTAGGCGAGGTTGACCTGGAACGGCGAGGTCTCGTGGTCCATGTCCTGGCCCCACGAGAGGATGCCGGCGGCGATACGCCGGTGGTGGGCCGGGGCGACCTGCATGCCGCCGTGGGCGCGGACGGACTCGATGGCGGGGTCCCAGACGCGTTCGGCGTTCTTCGAGGCCTCCTTGACGTAGATCTCGAAGCCTTTCTCCCCGGAGAAGCCGGTCTGGCTGATGAGGACGGGAACGCCGTTGAGCTCGGCCTCCATCAGGCCGTAGTAGGGAATGTCCTCGACCTCCTCGCCGACGAGGTCGACCATCACGTCGACGGATTTGGGGCCCTGGATCTGGACCGGCGCGACGTCGATCTCGTCGATCTCGACGTCGAAGTCCATCCCGACGTTGACGCCCTGGAGCCACTGCATCAGTGTCGAGTCCGAGATCGAGAACCAGAACTCGTCCTCGCCCGGCCGAAGGAGGACGGGGTCGTTGAGGATGCCGCCGTCCTCGTTACAGAGGATGACGTACTTGCCGCGCATCGGTTCGATCTCGGTCGCGTCGCGGGTGATGACGTAGTTCGTCAGTGCTTCGGCGTCGGGGCCTTTCACGCGGATCTGTCGCTCGACGGCGACGTCCCACAGCGTGACGTGGTTGACGAGCGCCTCGTACTCCTCCATCATCCCGCCCTCCTCGGGCTCTAACATCCCGCGTGGGTGGTAGAGCCGGTTGTACACCGTCGCTCGCCAGGCGCCGTTCTCGACGAACGACTTGTGGAAAAACGGTGACTTGCGTACCCGCGTCGAGACGAGCATTTCGATCCCGGGATCGCCGGACTGTCGCAGGTTTCGCGGCAGTACCCGGTCGGACTGGTCGACGTTCGGATAGTTCGGGTGGTCCTGACTCTCCGTCTGTGGCGGTTCGTTGCCAGACATTGACATCACCATGTCTCGCAGGGCACATAAAAGTGGGAGTCGATACCGGTTAACACAGTTCCGTATGTGCCCCTATGTACCGTGTAGAGGGTCTGAGTCGCCCGAAATACGATTCTCGCTTCCGATGGGGGTTTGACCGACTCGAACGACCTACAACTGATAGAACGGTTATGTGTTGTGGAATCCGTGCCGACCGCAGTCGGAATCGGTCGACTCGACCCCGGAGGCAGAGCTTTGATACCTCACCACACAGTTAGCTCCACGGTAGCGTCCGGGACGAGGCGAACGCGACGCCGTCCCGGCTGACAGAGCTGATCCACATGAGATCCGAGTTACGTACCAGCCAGACTCCGACAGGCGGTGAGACGTCGTGACCCACGTCATCGACGGGAACGCGGTGGCAGACCGGATTACCGACGGGCTCGCAGACTGCGTCGAGACACTCGAGGCGGCGCAGGTGACGCCGGGACTCGCCACGGTACTGATGAGCGACGACCCCGCGAGCGAGACGTACATTTCGATGAAACAGCAGGCGTGTGCGGACCTCGGTATCGAGAGCATCCACCACGACCTGGAGCCGTCCGCGTCCGCCGACGAACTGTTCGAGACCGTCGCGGGGCTGAACGAGGACTCCGACGTTCACGGGATTCTCGTCCAGATGCCCGTCCCCGACCACGTCGACGGCTCGAGCGTCCTCCGCAGCATCGACCCGCTGAAGGACGTCGACGGCTTCCACCCCGAGAACGTCGGCCGACTCGTCGCGGGCGACCCGCGATACAAACCGTGTACGCCCCACGGCATCCAGAAACTGCTCGAGGCGGCGGACGTCGATACCGAGGGTGCGGACGCGGTGATCGTCGGCCGATCCGACATCGTCGGCAAGCCGATGGCGAACCTGCTGATCCAGAAGGCTCCCGGCGGCAACGCGACGGTGACGGTCTGTCACTCCCGCACCGAGGACCTCGCCGCGAAGACCCGCGAGGCGGACATCGTGATCGCCGCGGCCGGGGTCGCCGAACTCGTCGACGGTTCGATGATCCGGGAGGGGGCGACGGTGATCGACGTCGGCGTCAACCGTGTCGAGGCCGACACGGAGAAGGGCTACGAACTCGTCGGCGACGTCGAATTCGAGAGTGCGAAAGAGAGCGCACGCACAATCACGCCCGTCCCTGGTGGCGTCGGCCCGATGACGATCGCGATGTTGCTGTACAACACGGTCAAAGCCACAGCTATTCAGGAGGACGTCACGATTACGCTCCCGTGAGACAGATGTTCCCACTACAGATTAACTCGTTTACAGGTTCTGTTTCGCGAGCCAGCGATTTCAGGGGGCGACCGCGAGGCCACGGCGCCGAACGCACTCCAGGGGTGAGACCGCCGTGAGCAGCGACGCGCTCCCCGTCACGTTCGAGGACGTCGAAGCGGCCCGTCGCCGACTCGACGATCCCACCGTCGTCAAACGGACGCCGGTCGAACGGAGCACGTCGCTCGAGGCGATGACCGGCGCCGACGAGGTCGTCCTCAAACTCGAGCACCTCCAGTGGACGGGCTCCTTCAAGACCCGCGGCGCGTACAACAAGATACAGCGGTGTCTCGCCGAGGGAGACCTCGAGCAGGTCGTCGCGGCCAGTGCGGGTAATCACGCCCAGGGCGTCGCCCTCGCTGCGACGACGCTCGGGGTGGAGTCGACCATCGTCATGCCGAGGACGGCCCCACAGACGAAGATCGACGCCACGCGTGGCTACGGCGCGACGGTCGAACTCGTCGGCCAGGACTTCCAGGCGGCCACCGAGTACGCCCGCGACCTCGCGGGCGACTCGAGCGCCGAGTTCGTCCACGCGTTCGACGATCCGGCGATCGTCGCCGGCCAGGGGACACTCGGCCTCGAGATGTACGAGCAGTATCCGGACGCCGACACCGTCGTCGTCCCGATCGGCGGCGGCGGCCTGATCGGCGGCATCGCGACCGCGTTCGCGGACCGAAACCCCGAGACGCGAATCGTCGGCGTCCAGGCCACCGGCGCGGCGACCGTCCACGACAGCCTCGACAAAGGCGTCCCCCAGACGCTCGAGTCGGTCGACACCATCGCAGACGGCATCGCGACCGGCGGCATTTCGGAGCTAACGATGTCGATGATCGACCACCACGTCGACGACGTGGTGACCGTGACGGACGCCGAAATCGCCGACGCGATCCTCCTGTTGATGGAGCGGGCAAAGCAGGTCGTCGAGGGTGCCGGTGCAGCGTCCGTCGCGGCGCTGTTGAGCGACGACCTCGACGTCACCGACGAGTCGGTCGTGGCGCTGTTGTGTGGGGGCAACCTCGATATGACAATGCTCATGGAGGTCGTGATTCACGCACTGACCAGGCGCAAACAACTGCTCAAGTTGCGCGTCCACATCGACGACCAGCCGGGCAAGATGGCCCACATCTCCGGACTCATCGCCGACTGCGGGGCCAACATCCAGACCGTCCGTCACGACCGCGCACTCGAGGAGTTAGACGTCGGCGAGGCGTATCTGATCTTCCAGGTCGAGACGAGCGGTGCGGATCACGCGGCGGAGATCCTCGATTCGATCACCGCCGGCGGATACGAGGTCGAACTCGTGAGCTGATCGCGACGTCTCGTCCGAGGGCGTCGACTCGAGGACTGGGTCGGCTGTTCTCGACGCGGCTTCGAGCTCGCTTTTCGAAACTCCGACGACAGTTCGTGATTGACAACGGTTCTCGCGCAATCTTTACTTTTTGGCAGTCCTGACCGTCGAGTGAATGGAACCCGAACCAGAACCTGAAGAAACGCCGACAGACGAGTTCGTCAACTACATGCCCGCGATGCCGACACTCTCCGGAGACCAGGGGATTCTCGGTCGACTCGCGGACGTGCTGTCCGGCCGACGGGCATAACGCCGGGCTCTCGCGGTGGCGTGTCGGCCGCTCGAGCGATCCGGGATGTACCTTTTTAGGCTCTTGCGGTGACGTACACGCATGCGCCCGTTCCACGGGAGGACACGACACTGCAAGCGCTGTAAGTGCGAACTCGAGGGCGGCGAGGAGGGCTGTCCGCGGTGTGGGTTCAACCCCCGCCAGACGGGATTACGCGTCTCGATGGGACTGTTGCTGGTCGTCGTACTTTCGATGACGATCGTCACCGTCACGGCAGCGTTCTGGACGGGCCTGGAACCGTTCCTCCTGGGGCTCGCGGTCGTCTCGTTCGGACTCGCCGTCCTGCTGTTTCTCTTCTCGTTTCTCGCCACCCCGTATCGGCTCAGCACGGTCTTCACCTGGTTCTAACTACGAGTGCAGGGATCGCACGTTGGTCGCTCGGGGCTAACTGCTCCTTCGAGCGTCCGCGTCTCGAGAAAAGTCAGATCTATTACCAAAACTATATACGGAATTGCCGGTTATCGGAGTAGTGAGGTTGGTAGCGCATGTCACTCGAGACATGTTCGCACGGTCCGGGCCCGTAGACGCTGGACCGGGCGGGTGGCGATGGCAACGAGAGGATCGATCAGGGCGACCGTCGTGTGACGACCTGCCGCCCCGAAACACGACCGGCGATACGGCTTCGAGCGACACGACCGACACGCATACACGGAGGGTAACTCATGACAGACGAAGGCAAGCGCGGAATACAAGGCGAACTGTTCCACGCGGAGACGGATCGAGAACCGGGAGACAACAACTGGCAAGGATATGGATTCGACATCAATCCACCCGTATTTCTCATCGCAGGTGGGCTGATCGTCCTGTTTATCCTCCTCTCGCTTGCGTTTCCGGACCAGGCGGGAGCGATCTACCAGGATACGCGGATCGCGATATCCGACTACTTCGACTGGCTGTTCATCCTGGCAGCGAACATCTTCATCATCTTCATGGTTTATCTCGCCATCAGCAAGTACGGCGCGATCCGGCTCGGCGGCGTCGACGGCGAGAAGGAGTTCAGCGACATCTCCTGGATCGCGATGCTGTTCAGCGCGGGGATGGGGATCGGCCTGATGTTCTTCGGCGTCGCCGAGCCGGTCTACCACCTCTTCGACCCGCACCTGGGCGCCGAAGCGGGCACTGACGCTGCAGCGGAGGTTGGCATGGCGGTGTCGCTGTTCCACTGGGGCTTCCATCCGTGGGCGATTTACGCGCTGGTGGCGCTCGGGCTCGCGTTTTTCTCGTACAACCGAGGGCTCCCGCTCACGTTCCGGTCGGTCTTCTACCCGGTACTGGGCGAACGGATCTACGGCTGGCCAGGACACGTCATCGACATCTTCACCGTGTTCGCGACGCTGTTCGGCCTCGTGACCTCGCTCGGCCTCGGCGCGTTACAGATCAACGCCGGGTTGACGTTCGTGGGTGACGAAGTGGGCGCGTTCCCCGCCGTGCCCGACTCGGTCTGGGTGGCCGTCGGGATCATCGCGGTCGTCACGGGCCTGGCGATCATCTCGGTGTACCTCGGCCTCGACAAGGGGATCCGGCGTCTCAGCAACCTGAACCTGACGCTGATGCTCGTACTTCTGGCGTCGGTGTTCCTCCTCGGGCCGACGCTGTTCATCCTCGGTGCGCTCCCACAGGGGATCGGCGCGTACATCGGGAACTTCTTCGAACTGTCGTTCTTCGGTAACTCCTTCGACAGTCACTACTTCGAGGGGTCGGAGTTCTACGGTCCGGGTGGCGAAGGTGAAGGCGGGTTCCTCGTCGACTGGACGGTGTTCTACTGGGCCTGGTGGATCTCCTGGTCACCGTTCGTCGGCATGTTCATCGCACGCATCTCGAAGGGGCGTACCATCCGCGAGTTCGTCGGCGGCGTCCTGATGATCCCCGTCGTCTTCTCGTTCGCCTGGTTCGCGGCGATGGGCGGGACCGCGCTCAACTTCGAAATGGAAGAGGCGACCGCCGGTGCGATCAGCGGTCCGATGTTCGAGACCGGCGAGGAACTCGCGATGTTCGCGATGTTCGATCTGATGCCCGGCACCGTGGTCCTGTCAGTGCTGGCGATCATCCTCGTTACGACGTTCTTCGTGACGTCTTCGGACTCGGGCTCGCTCGTCCTCGAGCACCTGAGCACCGGCGGAAAACACGAAACCCCGGCGACCGGTCGGGTCTTCTGGGCCGCCTCCGAAGGGGTCGTCGCGGCCACGCTGTTGATCGCCGGCGGTGACGCGGCAGTCGACGCACTCCAGGCGGCCGCCATCGCCAGCGGCCTCCCCTTTGCGGTGATCCTGCTGTTTATGATCTACGCCGTGATGCAGGGGCTGAAAAAGGAGTACCGGATCCTCCAGTCGGACGACTTCGAGGAACTGATCGACGACCTCGAGGAGCAGGGTGAGATCGTCGTCACGAGCGAAACCGGCGACCTCGTGACCGAAGTCAGAACCAGAGACGACAGGGTGGTTAACGTCGGGGGCGACTGACAGGTCTGTCGTGATTCGGTACCGGTGGTCGCTGTCCCGGTCGAGCGATCACCGGTACCACGGTGCACCGATTCGTATGATCCGGTCAGCGGTACCGGCCGATCGGCCCGACCACAGGCGTTCGCGACCGGGCCGAAGCTGCCGTACAGGTGGCCCAACGACGATCACCTACGTTCTTCACGGGGCCGCTTTCATCCCGCCCGTTTCGTCCGGGCTACGGCCGATCGACGAACTCGAGCGACGCGAGGACGATCGCCCGACGATCGGCACGCACTCGATACCATCTCGATTCCGGAACAGGAACCTCACGTCGTGGTGAACAATCGTTTCGTTGGCACTCACATCGGGTCGATAGAATAGAAGAGCGGACGGGGCTCGAGCTCGGTTTCCCGTTTCGGTCGGGGTGTCGTAGCTACCGACTACGCTGCTCGAGTATGTGTTCAGATGGTCGTTCGCCGGGGTCGGGATCGCTGCGGATCGCCACCACTAGGGTGTGCGAACGACCGTAACCGGCTTCGGACACATCCGCACGACTTTCTCGGCGTTCGATCCGAGGTACTTCTCGATCGTCCCGCGCCCCCGTTCGGCGACGATCACGCTGTCGACGTCTTCCTCTCTGGCGTAATCGACGATCTCCTGTGCGATGTTCCCCGTCTTGACGACGCCGACGCCCTCGAGTCCGCGTTCTTCGGCCTGGTCGACGACGTTCTTGACGACTTCCTCACCGAACGCCCGGTACTCGTCCATCTCGCTTTCGCTTACACCGACCGTGAGGATGTACGCCGCTTTGGTTTCGACGACGTATATCACGTGCACCGTGGCCCCGAACACCTCCGCGAGATCGAGACCGTGCTCGACTGCACGCGCTGCTTTATCACTTCCATCAGTCGCGATAAGTATGTTGTCTTGCATGACCGTTGCCCTAGCGGACTATTCGAAAGACGGCATCATATATCTTGGGACAGTCTATCACACACTGCTGGACGGAGCCGGTATCGACCACCTGGAGAGATGGACGAATCGATGTTCGTCCTCCACGGTCCGCGACCGGCCGTCGAGATCGCCGGGCTCGAGGGAGACCGGACGGTCCCGGACGGCCGACGGTATCGAGCTCCCGGTCCGATCGCGAGCCGCTCCCCGGTCGGGCCGGAACTGGGTCTCAGGAGTCCGTCTCAATCGACGTTCATCTCACGAGTGTAAATGGCGAACGCGACGAACGTGAGCAAGGTCCCGGCGAAAAAGTAATTTCCCTGGACGAGGGCCAGGAGACTCGCACCAGCCAGTATCACTGCGAGAATCGTAGCAACGGTTCCGACGAGTTGGGACATATTCACATCACGTCGACGACGGGAGTTATACGTATCGTCAGTTCGAGGACCCGGTCCACTCTGCGGCCAACCCGACGGCGCCGAGGACGAGCGCAACGGCTCCAATACCTGCGGTGAGTACCTCTCCACCGACCAGCCCGCTGACGAGGAAGGCGAGTCCGCCGAACAGCAGGAAGGCCCGAACGACCGTCCGAGCGTTCCAGTGCATGCTCAGAGGTGTCCAGTACCGTGCGAGACCGCCGTCCTCGCCACGAGTTGCACGTCCGGATCATCTGGTCGTCCTCGAGTTGCTGATCGACCGCTCATTGCTCGATGACGACCGTCGCCGCGTCCTCGGCCATCCGGATGACGTTCGATGCGGTGCTCCCGACGTGTCTGTCGATCGCATCGTGGCCCTGTTTGCCCACCAGGATGGCGTCGATGTCGTTGCGTTCGGCGTAGTCGACGATCTCCTCTGCCGGACGACCAGTCCTGAGCGCACCAGTGGCCTCGAGACCGCGATCCCCCGCCCGTTCGACGATGTCCGTGACGAGCTCTTCGCCGTACTCCCTGTAGGCCTCCAGCTCGTTGTCGGAGAGCCCCACGGTCAAAATGTAGGTTGCCTTCGTTTCGACTACGTACAGTGCGTGCACCGTTGCATCCATCTCTTCGGCGATGTCGAGACCGTACTCGACGCATGGTTCAGCCTCGTCACTCCCGTCGGTCGCGATCAAAACGTTATCGTACATCTGTTTTCGTCCTCGTCTTCGCCGTAGTATCGACGTGATAGCATATAGTCCTTGCTTCTGTTACCATATCGCATGGTCTCCCGGCGACGTTCGCCGATCAGGGCGGGAGGGCCCGTTTGCCGGTACTACTTTGCCGTCTCGGCCCGTCCGTTCACGCGTGGCGACGGATCACTCAGACTCCTCGGAGTCTGCGCTCGAGCGGTTGTTCTCCCACGGCGAGACGGTTCGTCTCGTCAACTGGCGAGCGCTTTCCGGGGCGAAGTCGGCGGTCATCCTGTGTGGGTTCGTCGCCGTGCTCTCGTTCGTCACCGGCCTATCGAATCTCGCCCAGCCGACGGTCGCCGACGACGGTCCCCTCGCGACGGTTCTCCCCGGCGGACCGAGCGTCGTTCCGTTTACCGGCGTCCTGCTGGCGTTCGTCCTCGGGGCACTCGTGTTCGGACTCGGGCGCCGGAAGCGCCTCGCCTGGTATCTCACGGTACTCACGCTCCCACTCACCTCGCTGTTACCCCTGACGGCGTTCCAGACGACGGACGTTCCGCTCTTGCTCTCGGTTCTCCTCGCCCTCCCGCTGTTGCTCGTCAACCGGGACGCGTTCGATCGGCGCCTCGAGCTCTCCTCGCTCCAGATCGCCTCGCTGTCCTCGATCGTGGGTGTCGTGTTGTACGGCACGATCGGCACCTACGCGATTCGCGATCAATTCACCGGTATCGACACCTGGGGCGATTCGGTCTACTACGTCGTCGTGACCATCGCGACGGTCGGATACGGGGACATCACGCCGCTGACAACCGGGGCGAAGTGGTTCTCGCTGTCGATCATCCTCTTCGGAACCGGCGCGTTCACGGTCGCTATCGGGGCCTTGATCGTGCCGGCGATCGAGAAACGAATGGCCACCGTATTCGGAAACATGACACCATCAGAACTCACGTTACTCGAGGACCACGTGCTAGTGCTCGGGCACAGCGACATGACGGACTCCCTGCTCGAGGAACTCGACGACGAGGTCGACGTCGTGGTCGTTACGCCCGACGCGGACGCAGCAGCCACGCTAACCGACCGGGCGGTCAACGTCCTCACCGACGATCCGACGCACGAGGCGACGCTTCGCGACGCCAAGATCGGCGACGCTGCGGGCGTGATCGTCGCGACACACGACGACGCCAACGACGTCCTCGCCGCCCTCGCGGCCCGGAAGGTGAACCCCGACGTCCGCATCGTCGCCGCAGCGACCGACGGACAGCACGTCGACAAACTCGAGGCGGTCGGCGCGGACGAGGTCATCAGCCCCGTCGAGATGGCCGGCCGGCTCCTCGGCCGGTCGATCCTCGAGAAGCCGTCGGCCGAGTCGCTGCTCGAACCGACCGACGACGACGCGTCGTGAGGGCACCCTCCGCGCGCCGGCGCCGACCAGGGCAGGGACCACTGGACCACCGTCGACGGACCACAACGTATCAGTATAGTGTCTTTTTGTGGGCTGGCGAACAGTCGTCCGGTTTGTGAACTCGCAGTGTGACCCGCTCCCTGTCGCGACCGTGTACATGGCCGGACGTCGCGTACGGGAGTCGTCCAGTATCCGACGAGACGCTCGGGGGAATTGATTTACGCCGGGGCGAAAACGTTCGAATATGGGCATTCAGGGAGTCAGCGCCGGTGAACGCGCCCTCCGAAAGCTCGTGGTTCCGCTCTGTCTCCTGTCGGGGATCGTCGTCGTCTCGGGCTTTTTCTTCCCGGAACTCGTCGGCGAAACCATCCCTGGCCGGGCCTGGCTCGCCACGTCTCTCGTCTTCTTCGCCTCCGGGCTGAGCTACCTGGCGGTGTTACCAACCGACGTCGACGAGACGACGGACGGCTTCGATCCGGAGGATCTACTGCGTGTCCGCCGGCTCGAGCTGGCGGACACCGCGAAGGGATTTTGGGCCCGTCAGGATCCGATCACCTTCGGCGTCCCGGTCGTCGTGTTCGCGCTCTTTTTCGTCGGGCAGCTGGTGATTCCATCGGAGACGATCGCTACCGTCGATGCCGCACAGGCCGCAGTGACCACGTACGGTGGGTCGGTGTTTTCCGCCGTCGTGCTGCTCGCCGTCCTGTTCTGTCTGTTCTTGCTGGCTGGGCCGTGGGGGTCGGTGAAACTCGGTGGTCCGGATGCCGAACCGTCGTACACGTACCCCGTCTACTTCACAATGTTCTTTACAGCCGGCATCGCCGCCGGCATCGTCTTCTGGGGGCCGGCGGAGGCGCTGTTTCACTACGAGACGCCGCCGGCGTACTTCGACGTCGATCCGGGGTCGGAGGGCGCTGCCGAGGCGGCGCTCACCTACGCTCTGTTCCACTGGGGATTTTCCGCCTGGAGCGCCTACATCGCGCTCGGCGTTCCGATCGCATACTACGTCTACGAGCGCGGTGCGCCGTTGCGGGTTTCGGCGATCCTGACCCCGTTTCTGGGCACCGAGAACCTCGACTCGGCGTGGTGTCGGCTCGTCGACCTCCTCGCCGTCTTCGCGACGATCGGCGGGATCGCCACCTCCATCGCACTCGTCGGCGAACAGTTCCTCGTCGGGGTCGACTTCCAGTGGGACATGACCTTCGATACGCTCGGTTCGGTCCTGTTCGTCGGCGGCCTGACGTTCATCTTCGTCGTCTCGGCCCAGAGCGGCGTTCACCGTGGGATCAGACGGATCGCGGCCGTCAACGTCGTCCTGTTCGGGCTGTTCGCAGCGCTGTTTCTCGCCGTCGCCCCGCGAACCGTCGTCCTCGAGAGCAGCTCGAGCGCGCTCGGTAGCTACGGCGCGAACGTCGTTCCGATGAGTCTTCACCTTGGCGACGGGCTGGTCGCCGACGAGTGGGTCGCGGAGTGGACGATCTGGAACTGGGCGTGGTGGCTCTCGTGGGCGCCGTTCGCCGGCCTCTTTCTGGCTGCGCTCTCCCGCGGTCGGCGAATCAGAACCGTCGTCCTGACGGGGTTCGTCGCGACGTCGCTGGCGACGATGGTCTGGTTTCTGCTGCTCGGTTCGACTGCCGTTCACCTCCAGCAGACGAGTGCCGTAGACGTGCTTGCGGCGGTCGAGGCCTACGGCGGTTCCGAGGCCGTCGCCGGCTTCCCGATGTTCGAGATGTTCGCGATCGGCCAGCTGCTCGTCTTCGTCTTCCTGGCGCTGATCGTCGTCTTCATGACGACCTCCGCCGACACCTCGACGCTCGTCGTGGCGGTGCTGGCGACGAAACGCGACTTCGCCCCGACGACCGGCTCGATCATCTTCTGGGGGGGCTTTCAGGGACTCGTCGCCGTCTCCGTGCTCGTCACCGACACCGCGGAAGTCCTGCAGGCGATGGCCGTCTTGACTGGCGGTCCGTTCGCCCTGCTGGTCTGTCTCGCGCTGGTCGGCCTCGTCGGAACGCTTCTCACACGCGAGGACGATCGCTCCACGTCTATCGACTCCGAGGGGTCGGGAGAAGACAACGGGAGCACCGACCGGTGAGCGCGTCGGCGGTGTTCGCGCTCGCTTCCGAAGCCACAACGTATCCGTTATCGAACATCAGTTGCGTTCGCCGGCGGCGGCGGTACGTATATGATCGTCCCGGACGACGTCCCGATGGGATGAAACGCCTCGTTAGCACCGACGACGCACCCGCAGCGGTTGGCGCGTACAGCCAGGCGACGACCGACGGAAGCCTCCTCTTTACCGCAGGACAGCTTCCGTTGACGGCCGACGGCGAACTGCTCGAGGACGAGTCCGTCGCCGTCCAGACCCGCCAGTGTCTCGAGAACGTCGCGGCGATCCTCGACGCCGAGGAACTGGCCCTCGAGGACGTGCTGAAGGTGACGATCTACCTCGACGATATCGACGACTTCGAGGAGATGAACGAGACCTACGCCGAGTTCTTCGACGACGAACCGCCCGCCAGAAGCGCCATCGAGGTCGGCGCCGTCCCGAAGGGGGCGGCACTCGAGATCGAGGCCGTCGCGACGCTCGAGTGATACTGTCGGACAGCAGTCACTGAAGAGCATTCGCCAAGGGGTAGTGGCGAAGTCTCACACTAGTTCTGTCCGACAGTATGAGAGGCGACGGCTCCCGTCCGGATCGGCGGGCAGGACAGTCGATTCGCTCGAGAGGCGACGAAAAGACGCGCACGGAGAGCCCGAAACGCGTCGAAAAGATGCACACGGAGTCGACCGAGACGGCGCTCAGTCGTCGGCCGGGGCGTCGTCCGCCGGTTCGATACCGACCTCGATCTCGGCAGCCGCCGCCTTGTACTCGGGGATCTTCGCGCGCTCGTCGAGGACGTCGTTCGTAAGCTTGTTCGCCGAGGCGGCCGCGAAGTGTGGCGTCGTCCACACCGAGCCTTCCTTGATGTCCTCGGTGACCTGTGCCTCGACGGTGATCTCGCCGCGGCGTGACTTGAGAACGACGTCCTGGCCGTCCTCGATGCCGTAGCGCTCGGCGTCGTTCGGGTGGACGTCGACGAAGTTCTCCGGCGTCTGGCGGTTCAGCGTCGGCGATCGGCGGCTCATCGTCCCCGTGTTGTAGTGTTCCTCGAGGCGGGCGGTCGTCAGGATCAGCGGGTACTCGTCGTCGGGCGTCTCCTCGGGTGGTTGGTGGGTGACACCGATGATCCGTCCGAGCCCGTTCTCGGTGTCGAACTCCTCTTCGTAGAGGAACGGATCGCCCTCGTCGCCGGGCTCGTAGCAGGGCCAGTGGAGCCCTTCCTCGCCGAGTAGCTCGTAGGTCATCCCGTGGTAGATCGGACAGACCTCCCGGAGCTCTTCGAAGACCTCCTCGGGGCCGTCGAAGTCGAACCCCGAATCGAACAGCCGCGTTCCGATCTCGGTGAGGATCTCGAGGTCGTGTTTCGTGTTCTCGTGGACCTTCTCGACGCCGCGCATCAGCTGGACGCGTCGGTCGGTGTTCGTGACGGTGCCGCCGCGTTCGGCCCAGGTCGTCGCCGGGAGGATCACGTCGGCGTACTGGCTCGTCTCGGTCGGGAAGATGTCCTGGACGACGACGAACTCGAGTTCCTGAATCCGCTCGGCGACGCGGTTCGCGTCTGGTTCGCTCATCACGGGGTTTTCGCCCATCACGTACAGCCCTTTCACCGAGTCGCCGAACTCGTGGGAGAGTTCGACGTTGGTGAGGCCGGGCTCGTCGGGGACCTCGAAGCCCCAGACTTCCTCGACGGACTCGCGAGCCTCGTCGTCGTCGACGAGCTGGTAGCCCGGCAGGACGTTCGGCATCGCGCCGACGTCACAGGTGCCCTGCACGTTGTTCTGGCCGCGCAGCGGGTTGACGCCAGTGCCGGCTCGGCCGACGTTGCCGGTGATCAACGCGAGGTTGATCTCGTTCTGGACGTTGTCGACGCCGCAGACGTGCTGGCTCATCCCCATTCCGGTGAAGATGGCCGCGTTGTCCGCCTCGGCGTACTTCTCGGCGGCCAGTTCGATCTCCTCGAGCTCGAGGCCACACTCCTCGGCTGCGGCTTCCTTGTCGAAGTCCTCGAGCGTCTCTTTCAGGTGTTCGAACCCTTCGGTACGCGCCTCGATGAACTCCTCGTCGATCCAGCCCGCCTCCGGGTCTTCCTCGTGGTTCTCGAGTATCGTCTTGATGACGACGTTCAGAAGCGGGATGTCGGTCCCCGGCTTCAACTGGAGGTGCTGGTGGCGGTCGGTGTCGTCGATGCCGAACGAGCGGGTCGTCTTGTTCGCGTGGGGGTCGACCTGGATGACGGTCGCCCCGTCGAGGACGGCCTGGCGGAAGTACTGGCTGTTCGCGATCGGGTGTTGCTCGCCCGGGTTGGCCCCCTGGATCCAGAAGAGGTCGGCTTCGTCGCGAAGGTCGGCCATGCTGTTGGTCATCGCGCCCGCGCCGAGGCTCGTCCGCAGCGCCCAGACGGTCGAGGCGTGACACATCCGCGTGCAGTTGTCGACGTTGTTCGTGCCCAGCCGGCGGGCGAGTTTCTGGAGGAGGTAGTTCTCCTCGTTCATCGCCTTCGAACAGCCGTAAAAGCCCAGCGCGTCGGCGCCGTACTCGTCACGAATGCGCTCGAGTTCGTCGACGATCAGCCCGTAGGCCTCCTCCCAGGAGGCCTCGCGGAACTCCCCGTCCTCTTTGATCAGCGGCTCGGTGAGCCGATCCTCGTGATCGACGACCTCCGTCGCCGCACCGCCTTTGATGCAGATCCGGCCCTCGTTGACGGGCGCGTCGCCCCACGGCATGAACTGGACGTCCCCCGGCTCGTCGCCCTGTTTGACCTGTATCCCACAGCCGACACCACAGTACGGGCAGATCGTCTTGACCGGGTCGGACTCGGGTTCATCGGTCGACATCGAGATCACCTGTGTGAGCGAGCGTCATTGTCTAGTGGAACGTCTCTCTCGACGGGCATCAAAGTTTCTTCGCCCCCTCGCACGACGTCCTCGGAGGAAAACGTTCACACTCCCGGACCCGTAATACGACGGGTATGGATCTCACCGCGGAGACCGTCGACTCCCTCGCTGCCGAGTACGAGACCACCCACCCGTTCGCGACGGTCGAGGACGAACACTTAGAGATGCTGCCGCCGACGCTCGCGGCCGGCGACTACGGCTGGCGCGACCTCGAGTGGGTCGTCCAGTGGTACTACCGGCGCACGCTGGGCGCGGTGCCGAACGCCGACCGCCGCGAGCGCGAGGCGGCGTTCGCCGAGAACGACTACGAGACCGTCCACGCGGCGATCGACGACGCCCTCGCCGCCGACGGGACGACCGCGACACTCGAGTCCCTGACGGCGCTGTCGGGCGTCGACGTTCCCGTCGCGAGCGCGTTCTTGCAGTTTCTCTCGCCGGACCGCTACCTGGCCGTCGGCGAGCGCGAGTGGCGCGTGCTGGCCGACCGCGAGGAACTCTCGCGAGCGTACCCGGATGAGCCAGGGGCCGACGACTACGCGGCGTACCTCGAGTGCTGTCGAACCGTTGCCGATCGGTGTTCCTGTGACCTCCAGACGCTGTACCGTGCGCTCTGGATGCTCGGATGCGACCGGCCGAACGCGTAGTCCTCCTCGCCGGCTGACGGGCTGACTCGAAGGGACTGCCTGCCGATCGGACGAAACGCGGGCGGTCAGGTGCTCAGAAGAGCCCCGAGATGCTCCCGTCGGAGTGCAGTTCCATGTTCGCGGCCGCCGGTTCCGAGGGGAGGCCGGGGAGTGTCAGCACGTCGGCGGTGAGCACCACGAGAAAGCCCGCGCCCGCCGAGGGGTAGATCTCGTTGATCTCGAGCGTCCAGTCCTCGGGGACGCCCTTCTTGCTCGCGTCGTCGCTCAACGAGTGGAACGTCTTCGAGATGCAGATCGGGACGTCGTCGAAGCCGAGGTCGGTGAGCCGTTCGATGTCGGCTCTGGCGTCGCTGTGGAACTCGACGCCGTCGGCGCCGTAGATCTCGGTCGCGACCGTCTCGATCTTCTCGTCGATTGGGGCCTCGAGGTCGTACAGCGGCTCGAACGACGAGTCGGACTCGGCGGCGTCGATCAGCTTCTCGGCGAGGTCGATCCCGCCCTCGCCCCCGTCGGCGAACACCGTCGACTCGGCCGCGGGGACGCCGAGGTCCTCCTCGCAGTGGTCGACGACGGCCTCGACCTCGGCGTCGGTGTCCTGTGGGAAGCGGTTGACGGCGACGACGACCGGGACGCCGAACTGCTGGAGGTTGCGGACGTGTTTGTCGAGGTTCTCGAGGCCGTCGTAGACGGCGTCGACGTCTTCGTCCTCGAGGGCGTCGACGTCCGGGGGCCACATGTCCTGGCCGTGGTATTTGAGCGCCCGGACGGAGGCGACGATCGTCACTGCGTCGGGCTCGACGTCGCCGAACCGGGAGACGATGTTCATGAACTTCTCGGCGCCCAGGTCCGAGCCGAAGCCGGCCTCGGTGACGAGATACTCGGAGAGGTGGGCGGCGACCTCGTCGGCGATCAGCGAGTTGGTCCCGTGGGCGATGTTCGCGAACGGGCCGCCGTGGACGAACGCGGGCGTCCCCTCGATCGTCTGGACGACGTTCGGCTTCAGGGCGTCTTTCAGCAGGATCGCGGCGGCGTCGGTCGCGCCGATGTCGTCCGCGGTGATCGGGTCGCCGTCCTCGTTGTAAGCGACGATGATCCGGCCGATGCGTTCTTTGAGGTCGTCGATGCCGTCGGCGAGACAGAGGACGGCCATCAGCTCGGAGGCCGCGGTGAGGATGAAGCCGTCCTCGCGGGGGACGCCCGTCACCTCGCCACCGAGCCCGACGACGGTCTCGCGGAGGACGCGGTCGTTCATGTCGATCGCCCGCGGCCAGTTGATCCAGTTGACCGCGATGTCCAGCTCGTTGCCCTGCTTGATGTGGTTGTCGAGCATCGTCGCGATCAGGTTGTGTGCCGACGTGAGCGCGTGGAGGTCGCCGGTAAAGTGGAGGTTGATGTCCTCCATCGGCAGTACCTGCGAGTAGCCGCCGCCCGCGGCCCCGCCTTTGACGCCGAAGACTGGCCCGAGCGACGGCTCGCGGACGGCGACGAGCGCCTCCTTCCCGACCTGGTTGAGCGCCTGGCCGAGGCCGACCGTCGTCACCGTCTTCCCCTCGCCCAGCGGCGTCGGCGTCATCCCGGTGACGAGGATGGTCTTCCCCTCCGCCTCTCGCTCCTCGCGAATGCGCTCGATCGCCTCGAGTTCGACTTTGGCTTTCTGCTCCCCGACGAGTTTGAGGTCGTCCTCGGTGAGCCCGAAGGGTTCGACGACGTCGACGATGTGACTCGTCTCGACCGACTGTGCGATCTCGTAGTCCGAAGGTATCGAGTTGTCGTCTGCTGGTGGCATACGGGTACGTTTTCGAGAGGCGCCCATAAGTGTTGACGCTCCTATAGCTCACCGGATACGACGAGTTTCCGGACCCCCTCGAGTGGCCGCCTGTCGTCCGAACTGGCTTCGGTCTCGACAGCGTCGCCCGCCCGCAGAACGTGTCGAGAAACTAGGTAGTTGTGGAACGACGCACTCGACGCGACTTTTATTGATCGGCGTGCGATCTGTTCGCACATGAACTACTGCGAGGCGATCAACCGGCTCGAACGGCTCCGCCGACGCCGCACGGAGTTCGGGACCGAACCGACCGAGGCGATGCTCGACGCCCTCGGGAATCCCCACGAGGACGTCGCCGCCGTCCAGATCGCCGGCTCGAACGGCAAGGGAAGTACGGCCAGACTGCTCGAGCGGATCCTCCGGGAGGCGGGCCTGACCGTCGGCTGTTACACCTCTCCCGACCTCGGCGATCGACGCGAACGGATACGGGTACAGGGGCGCAAGATTCCCAGACGCGAGGTCGCGCGGTTCGTCGAGACTATCTGGCCGTCAGTCGTCGACCGCTCCGTCGAGGGGAACGCGCCGACGTTCTTCGAGGTGTTCACGGTCATGGCGCTCTGGCACTTCGCGCGCGAGGACGTCGACGTCGCCGTCCTCGAGGTCGGCATCGGCGGCCGGTACGACGCCACGAGCGCGGTCGATCCCGTGGCCGCAGCGGTCACCTCCGTCAGTCTCGAGCACACCGACGTCCTGGGGTCGACGATCGAGGAGATCGCCCGCGACAAGGCCCAGGTCGCCCCCGACGACGGTCCGCTGGTCACCGGCGCGACGGGCGATGCGCTCGAGGCGATCCGTGGGGAGACCGACGTCCTGACCGTCGCCTCCGCCGAGCACCTGGGTTCGGCGGTCGTCGGCGCCGACGGTGACAGCAGGCCCGCTGTCGACGCCGAAGGTGATGGAGGGGCGGACCTCGACGTCGACGACCGACCGACTTTTCACCGGCGCGAGACGCCGGATCCAGACGCGGAGGCGGACGTGCTGGTTCGTGAAACCGGGATGGTCTCGACGGTCTCCTCGTCGCTCTCGCTCGTCGGCCCCGACTGGGAGGTCCAGTGTCGGACGCCACTGCTCGGTGCCCACCAGGCGATCAATGCCGGCATCGCGACCGCTCTCGCCCGGCAAGTCGCCACTCCCTCGGAGCCCGAGATTGCGACCGGCATCCGGAACGTCCGCTGGCCAGGCCGGTTCGAGGTGATGGACGACGCGCCGCTGTCGATCCTCGACGGGGCGCACAACCCGGAGGCGTGTGCGTCGGTCGCCGACCTGCTCGAGCGGTTCGAGTACGACGACCTGCATCTGGTCTTCGGTGCGATGTTCGACAAGGATCACGTGGAGATGTGCCGGGCGCTACCCGAGCCGGATCGGGTCGTGCTCGCCGAAGCGAGCGTCGACCGGGCCCAGCCGACGGACGCGCTCGCGGCGACGTTCGAGCGCGAGACCGACGCGGCGGTCGCCGAGTACGAGTCGGTCCTGGTCGCCCTCGACCGGACGCTCCGGACGGCGGAACCCGACGACTGCGTACTCGTCACTGGCTCGCTCGCGGTCGTCGCCGAGGCCCGCGACCGGTGGACGCGAACCCTGCGGTCGTCCCCGACCCGAACGCCGGCGGACGCTCGAGCGGTCCTTCGTCTGGCCGACGTCCCCGAGTCGACCCGTGGCGACTACGCCGACCGGCTGGCCCACCGGACGCTGCGCTTTCGGGTTCGTCACGACGAGGCGGCCGAACTGCGCTCGCTGATGGCGTCGATCGGCGGCACCTGCGCCGTCTCCGGTATCGAGGCGAGCGACCAGGCCGTCGAGGTCGTCCTCGGCGGAACCGTCGCCCAGTTTACGGACCTCACCGCCCGTCTGCGCGGGCGATCGGTCGGCGGCCGGTGGCTCGCCCAGCGACTCACCCGTGCCCTCGGGATCGGCGCTGGGAACGCCTCCGGGGAGTACCCCTGGGACGACGCCACGGCGGTGATGGGGGTCCTCAACGTCACGCCCGACTCGTTCCACGACGGCGGCGAGTACGAGGCCGTCGCTGACGCCGTCGCCCGCGCCGAATCGATGCTCGAGGCGGGGGCGGACGTGATCGACGTCGGCGGCGAGTCGACCAGACCCGGTGCCGACCCGGTCCCCGCGGCGGTCGAACGCGAGCGCGTCCTGCCGGTCGTCGAACGTCTCGCGGACCTCGAGACGACGGTCTCGATCGATACGCGCAAGCCGTCGGTCGCCGAGGCGGCGCTCGAAGCGGGCGCGGACGTGGTCAACGACGTGACGGGGCTCGCCGACGAGGCGATGCGTCGCGTCGTCGCCGACCACGACGTTCCCGCGGTCCTCATGCACAGCCTCTCGGCGCCGGTCGACCCCGACCGCGGCTACGACTACGACGACGTGGTCGACGACGTCCTCGAGCAACTCACCGAACGTGTCATCCTCGCCGAACGGGCGGGGATCGATCGCTCGCAACTCGTGCTCGATCCCGGCCTCGGCTTCGGGAAGACGGCCGCCGAGAGCTTCGCGTTGCTCGACAGACTCGAGGAGTTCCGGGCGCTCGGGACGCCGCTCATGATCGGTCACTCCCACAAGTCGATGCTCGAGGGCGTCGCTCGTGACGGCGATCGGCTCCCGCCGACCGTCGCGGCGACGGCGCTGGCCGCAGAACGCGGCGTCGACGTCGTCCGGGTCCACGACGTGGCGCCGAACGCGGCGGCCGTCGCGACCGCCGAGCGACTCGCTGCCTCGCGCCGGCAGGGCCGATGAGCAGCACACGCGAGCGCCGCCGGGGGAGTTCGGAACTACGTTCCATCAGCAAAGAGATAGCTTGTGGAGTGGCGGACGATTCGGCCGAGTTGCGCGCTCGGATCGACTGCCTCCATCGGATCGGTCGTACCTGCCCGTCGGCGATCGAACGCCGTTCTCGAGGCTGCTGACGGCTGCTGTTCGCCGCCTGGCGTCGTCACTCGAGCCGTCGTGCGCTCGCACGACGCATAATCTGGCTGTCAGCTAGGCGTTCTTTTAATAGCCTTCGAGGAGGTCAGTATCGAACGAAGATGACACTATACGGTTACGTGCCGAGACTACAGACCGGTACCGACACTGTGGACGGACAGGAACGCCGCGTGGCGGGTGAGCGACGATGAGCGACGACGAGTTCCCGGAGCGCGCGGAGACGGTCATCATCGGCGCGGGTATCGTCGGGAACAGCCTGGCGTACCACCTCGCAAAGCAGGGTCGAGAGGACATTCTGCTGATGGACAAGGGGCCGCTGCCGGACCCCGGCGGCTCGACGGGCCACGCGTCGAACTTCCTCATGCCCGTCGACCACTCGAAGGAGATGACCCACCTCACCCAGCGGAGCATCGAGCAGTACGACGACATGGACACGTTCACGAACAGCGGCGGGATCGAGGTGGCCCGCACCGACGAGCGGATGGCCGAACTCGAGCGCCGCGTCCAGTCCGCGAAGGCGTGGGGCGAGCCCGGCGAGTTACTCTCCGTCGAGGAGATCGAGGAGATGGTGCCGTACGTCAACACCGACATCATCAAAGGCGGCTTCTACAGCCCGGGTGCGGGCACCTGTGACCCGCTGCGGGCCGGCGAAGTGATGCGGGCGCGTGCCGACGACGCGATCGACGGCGGGTTGACCGTCTCGCCGAACACCGAGGTGCTCGACATGCACGTCGAGAACGGCGAGATCCGGGCCGTCGAGACCGACCGCGGTACCGTCGAGGCCGGCGAGGTCGTCATCGCGGCGGGGCTGTGGAGCCCCAAGATCGCCGAGATGGCCGGCGTCGAGATCCCGCTGACGCCCGCGGTCCACCAGATGGTCAGCGTCGGCCCGATCTCCTTCTTCGAGGACTACGAGGGCGAGATCTCCTTCCCCGTGGTGCGGGACATGGACACCCAGATGTACGAACGCCAGCACGGCAACGACCTCGAGGTCGGCTCCTACCAGCACCGGCCGATCCTCTGGGACGTCGACGACGTCCCCTCGATCGAGGAGTCGCCGCTGTCGCCCACCCAGCCGCCGTTGACCGACGACGCGTTCGAACAGTCGATGGAAGACGCCCTGGAGATCGTTCCCGAACTGCTCGACGACCCGCAGGCGGGTGTGCGCCACGAGATCGACGGCCTGCTGTCGGTGACCCCCGACGGCATGCCACTGCTGGGCCCGCTGCAGGACGTCGACGGGCTCTGGTCGTGTGCGGCCGTCTGGATCAAGGAGGCGCCGGCGATCGGCGAGGCCGTCGCCCAGTGGATGACCCGGGGCTGGTCGGAGATCGACCTCCACGGCTCCGACGTCAACCGCTTCTACCAGTACGGCACCTCCGAGGAGTTCGTCAAGAACCGCGCTCACGAGGGCTTCCAGAAGATCTACGGCATCGTCCACCCCTCTGAGCAGTGGCAGAGCTCCCGGCCGCTGCGGACGAGTCCGTTCTACAACCGGCAGGACGACCTCGGTGCCCGCTTCTTCGAAGCCGCCGGCTGGGAGCGCCCGCAGTGGTTCGAGTCCAACGAGGATCTCGTTCGAAAGTACAACGCCGAACTCGACGGCCTGCTCCGGGGCAACGAGTGGGACTCGCGGTGGTGGTCGCCGATCATCCTCGGCGAGCACCTCCACATGCGCGAGCACGTCGGGATGATCGGCGACATGGGCTTCGGGAAGTTCGATTTCGTCGGCTCGGACGTGGTCGACTACCTGGAGACGATGGCCGTCGGTCGGGTCGACGTCGACGTGGGCAAGACCGTCTACACGCCCATTCTCGCGGAGAACGGCGGCTTCGTCTCGGACCTGACGATGGCCCGACTGGGCCCCGACCACTACCGGGTAATCACCGGCGGGGCCGCCGCGGGCGCCGACCGCGCCTGGTTCGGGAGCCACATCCCCGACGACGCCGACGTGACGATGATCGACCGGACCGAGTCGCTGTGTACGCTCGGCGTCTGGGGACCGGACGCCCGCGAGGTCGTCCAGTCCGTCACCGAGGAGGACATGTCTCACGAGGCGTTTCCGCCCTATTCGGCCCAGGAGATCACCGTCGGCGAGGTCGACGCCTGGGCGATGCGACTCTCCTACGTCGGCGAACTCGGCTGGGAGATCTACGCCCCGATGGGCCAGGGCCAGCGGCTCTGGGACACCATCGCCGAGGCCGGCGAGGCGTACGACATCCGTCCGGTCGGGATGGGCGTCTACGGCACGACCGGCCGCATGGAGAAAGGCTACCGCCTCCACGGCCACGAACTCGAGCTCGAGTACACCCCCGCCGAGGCCGGATTGACGTTCCACGGCGTCAAGGATGCGGACTTCATCGGAAAGGAGGCCTATGCCGAGGCCATCGAAGAAGAGAACGCCGCGACGCTGTGTACGCTCTCGGTCGACGACCACGCTTCCGAGTCCGGCGAACGCCGGTTCATGCTCGGTAACGAGCCGATTCTCGACGAGAGCGGCGAGGTCATCGTCGACGACCACGGCCGGGAGTCCTACGTCACGAGCGCGGGCACCGGACCCAGCGTCGGCAAACACCTGCTGATGGCGTATCTCCCGCCGGAGTACGCCCAGGAGGGCCAGCACCTCCAGGTCGAGTACATGGGCGATCAGTATCCCGTGACCGTCGAGGTCGCCGGGAGCCGCCCGCTGTTCGACCCGGAGAACGAGCGCATCCGGAGCTAGTCGGCTCGCCCTCGACCTCACCGGCCGACGCGTGAGAACGCTCCGATCGGCCCACCGATCGACCCGACGTCGACCGACGGCCGGCCCGAGAACCCATCCGAGAACAGCTCATTCGAGAACCAATCCGCGAACAGCCTACGACCGCCTCGAGAACGCATCCGAGACGACACCCAACCGACCCGTGACAACCCACACCGAACCATGAACGTACTGGCCTGTGTCAAACGAGTGCCGAACACCGGCGCGAAAATCGTACTGACCGACGACAACCAGCGCATCGACGCGAGCAACCTGGGGTTCACCATGAGCCCCCACGAGGAGTGTGCCATCGAGGAGGCCATCCAGCAGGTCGAGGCCCACGGCGGCTCGGCCCACGTCCTCACGCTCGGCCCCGAGGACGCGACCGAACAGCTCCGAACCGGGCTGGCCATGCAGGCCGACGAGGCCACCCTGCTCGAGACCGACGGCGCCGAGTGGGGGCCGCGTGCGACCGCCGACGCGATCGCGAACGCAGTCCGCGACCTGGCCGACGACGGCACCGAGTTCGACCTGCTGTTGTTCGGCACCGAGTCCGCGGACGCGGCGAACTACCAGGTCGGCGTCCGCGTCGCCCGCAAACTCGGTCGACCCTGCGTGACCGGAATCAAGTCCCTCGACGTCGAGGACGGCACGGCGATCGCCGGACGCGAGGTCTCCGGCGGCGAGGAGATCTACGAGGTCGACCTCCCCGCCGTCGTTACGGTCAAAGAGGGGATCAACGAGCCCCGCTACGCCTCGATGCGTGCGAAGATGCAGGCGCGAAAGCAGGAGCTCGACCACCTCGAGCCGGCCGGCGCCGCCGGCGGGGGCACGTTCGAGAAGGTCCGTCTCGAGGCGCCCGAGACGGACGACTCGGCCGCCGAGGTGCTCGGTGACGGTCCCGATGCTGTCCCCGAAATCGTCGAGGTCCTCGAGTCGGAGGTGGAGGTGCTATGATCCTCGCGTTCGTCGAACACGAGAGCGGCCTCCCGGACGAGGTCTCCCTCGAGGCGCTCTCGCTGGCCCGGTCGCTCGCGACCGCCGAGGGGACCGAACTCGCCGCGGCGGTCTTCGGCGACGAGGGGGCTGCCCTGGCGGACGAACTCGGCGCCTACGGCGTCGAGGAGGTCCACCACGTTACCCACGACGACCTCGAGGGGTACGCCCCCGAGGCGTGGGGCGAGAGCGTGGCCCAGCTCGCCGACGACCTCGAGGCGGGGACGGTCGTCGTTCCCGGCACCGACCGCGGCCACGAGGTCGCCGCTCACGCGGGGGCCACGCTCGACGCGCCGATGGCGGCAAACTGCGTCGCCGTCGACGTCGGCGACGACGGTGCTTACGAACTCGAGCGCCACCGCTGGGGCGGGAGCCTGCTCGAGCACGCCCGCCTCGAGGGCGAGCGCAAACTCGTCAGCGCCGCCAAACACGAGTTCCCGGTCGAGGCGGCCGACGAGGAGACCGACCCGACGGTCGTGACGTTCTCCCCGTCGCTCGAGGCCGAACACCTGCGTGTTCGCGTCGACCGCGTCGAGAGCGGCGACGAGGAGGGTATCCCGCTGGGGGAGGCCCGCGTGGTCGTCGGCGGCGGCCGCGGAGTCGGAGGGCCGGATGACTACGACCAGCTCGAGGAGCTCGCCGACTTGCTCGGCGGCACCGTCGGGGCCTCGCGGGCCGCGATCAACGAGGGCTGGCGCCCACACGACGACCAGGTCGGCCAGACCGGCGCGAAGATCAGCCCGGACATCTACATCGCCTGCGGGATCAGCGGCGCCGTCCAGCACATGGTCGGCTGCAAGGGGTCGGAGACGATCCTCGCGATCAACACCGACCCCGAGGCGGCGATCATCCAGAAAGCAGACTGGGCCGTCGTCGGCGACCTCCACGAGGTCGTTCCCGAGTTGAACGACGCGATCCGCGAACGGACCTGAACCGGCGTACCGGCTCGGTTCTCGACCGTCGCCCCCTATTCGTCGCGCAAGTACCTGAGGAGGTCGTCGGCCTCGACGTCGAAGCCACCGCCCTGTGCGAGCGTCGGTCTGCCGCCACCGCCACCGCCGAAGGTCTCTCGCACGTCGTCGATCACCGCCGCAGCGTCCACGTCGCCCGCCGACGCGACGACGAGCGACGGCGGCTGGTCCGTGGTGACGGCCGCGACGACGTCGGGTCCCTCACCGTCCCCGCCAACGACGTCTCGAGCGCCGTCGCCGACGACGTTCGAATCGAGTCCGTCGACCGTCCCCACGGCCCAGCGCGCGCCGTCTCGCTCGACGGTCGAGAACTCGGCGAGACGCGTCGTGGTGACTTCCCGTTCGAGTCGCTCGAGGTCGGCCTCGTAGGTCTCACGCTCGTCCTGGAGCCGGGCGACGAACTCGGGGAGTTCGGCCACCGGAACGCCACCCAGCCGGCTGGCTTCGCGGGCGTTCGCCTGCACTGACGCCGCGTGGTCGATCGCTGTCGGTCCGACCGCGAACTCGACGCGCGTGACGCCTTCGCCGGGGTTCGACCGATCCAGCACCTCGATCGGGCCGATCCGATGCGTGTTGTCGACGTGGGTGCCGCCGCAGGCGGCGACGTCCCAGGACTCGCCGTCGTCGTCGGCGCCGACCGTCGCGGCGCCGATCGTCACGACGCGGACCTGCTCGGGTGTCGACGCGTCGTCGTCGCTCGCCATCGCTCCCTCCTCGGTCTTCTCGTTGAACGCGATGTCCTCGAGCGTGCGTGCCTCCGCTGCCGGCAGGCGCTCCCAGCTGACCGGCCGTGCGTCCCAGACGGCGCGGTTCGACCGCCGGCCGAGTTCGACGAGTCCCTCGTCGTCGATCGGTTCGTCCGTCGTCAGGTCGACCCGGACCTTCTCCGCGTCGATGTCGAACCCGGCGTACCCCAGGTCGTCGTACAACCGCCGTGCCGCGCCGTAGACGACGTGACTCGCCGTGTGGGCGCGCATACAGTACGTCCGGAACGCGTCGTCGATGACGCACTCGACGCGCTCGCCCATCTCGAAGGTGGGCTCGGTCTCGAGTGTGTGGACGACCGATCCGTCCCGCTCCTGGACCGTCTCGAGTTCGAGCCCGTCGATCGTCCCGCGGTCGGCCGGCTGCCCGCCGCCTTCCGGGTAAAAGTACGTCTCCTCGAGTTCGACCTCGCGGCCGTCGACCGCCGCGATAGTCGCCTCGAACGCTCGAACCGTGGGCGATTCCGGGGCGCGTGATACCGTCATGCACTCGAGTCGGTGGTGCCGGGACAAAAAAGTCGCCGTTCGTCTCCACCGGGCGTCGGTCCAACCCCCTCACCTGGACGCCGCCGCGTTCGGTGGCTGATCCCATCCGGCCGCGGTGCGGTCGCCAGTACGACCGGCGATCCCACCCGCTGCGAGTCGACGACCCAGCCCGCTGACCGTCCAGCCACGACGTATCACGCCCGAGGGACGACGAGGATCGGTGATCGGTCCGGTCGGTCGAGTGTTACGCCGTCGACGTACCGTTTCGCCGGTGTTTTTCCGGCTCTCGATCCTCGAGCGGTATTGCCACCTCGAGCTACTCTCATCACGTCGATGACTGTTTGTGGATCTGGATTTACGGCTGTACGTATGTAACACGATGCGTCTCGGGCTGCGGGTCTGCGATGCAGTCCGGTTCGGTCGGTCGTGTCGATCCCGCTATCGATCCGGCTTCGTCGTACTAACTATCGCTTTCACATATATGAAGGCATAGTTATGATTTAGCCAGAAATACCGTCTCCGAACGAGTGGCAGTGACCCGCCACTCGAGGTGTCCCGTTGGAACCGGTCACTTCGAACTGACGAGCAAAGCGACTGAGGATGTGCTAGTCGGCCTGCACCGGGCCTATTTCAGAACTTCACGTGTGCCGAACTGGTGGATAGACTCCCCGGCCACTTGCGCCACTGTCTATTTTACCATATATCATTTTAAATCTATTATGTGTGAATACTATCTATGATGTTACTTAATCGGGTGCGACGAGTCACATGTTAGTACGGAACTACTGCCGTCGATGGGACGACCCAACTGGAATCGTTTCCGTTCGGTCTATTTTCGCGCTCCACGACGTCTCGAGTCGTCTGACTTAAAGACCACCACAGTTCATCACACCTTCTCATGATCGTGTGACACGATTACATAGTTCATGAGTGTGGGTACCAGTGTCCGGAGCCTGGGCACGTTCCTCGAGGAGTGTGACGACGGTACGGGTACCGTACACAACGTGGAGTTCGCCGGTAGCGCCGACGCGGGGCCCGGACTTTCCGCCGACGTCGAACTGACCGTACAGGTGGGCTCGTCCGACGATTCCTCGGAAGGGGTCGCGGTCGAGGACGTGGCGATCGACGCCGACGGCCGCCTCTCGCTGGTCCTCGAGACCGAAGCGCCCGTGGTCCCGACGGACGATCACAATCTCACGGTCGAACCGACGGCGGCGACCGTCCGTGACGACGGCACGATCGGCGTCTCGATCTTCGCGTCCGATCCGGACGACGGCGACGACTGCTCGGCCGCCGACCGCCGCTCGGGGACCGACGCTTCGAGGGCCGAGGTCGACGACTCCTCGAGCGCTCGCGATCGTGACGTCCCCCCGTTCAGGGACCCCGACCTCCTCGCGGAGGTGTACGACTCCTGTGAGACGTTCGCGGAGATGAGCGACGCCATCGACATGGACGTGACCGCCGAGACGGTGCGGCGCTACATGATCGACTACGACATCCACGAGCCCAACCGGTACGATACGGGCGACGAGGACGGGGACACGGCGGATTCGGACGCCGGGGTCGACGACTCGGGGGGCGAGACCGACGGATCGACCGTCGACGGTGCCGACTCGAGCGACGACGCCGGCGACTCGTCCGTCGAATCCGATCCCGACGCGGCAGCTCCCGTCGTGGTGACCGACGGCCTCGGTCTCCCCGACGACCTGACGCTCGACGCCCTCGTCGAGACGGTCTCGCGCTCGAACACGGTCTACGAGGTCACGCGGGACGTCGGCCTCGAGCGCGAGGAGGCCCTCGACCTGCTGCGACGGCTGAACCTGATCGACCTCGTCGTCGGCCGGATGAGCCGCGAACCCGAACGCGACGTCGGCCGCGAGGAGATCCTCGAGCGACTCCGCGACGCGCCCAGTCCTCACGCACAACCGTAGCACCGAGTAGGCGAACGTTTCAATCGGTCGTTACGTCCCGGTTGATCACCGACGCTTATGATGCTGGAGTGTGTTACCTTACCAAGACGTTTCCACCCCAGATGTCGCTCATCACCGAGGTCCGATTCGCTCACGAACACGGCGCGCTCGTCGACACGCTAACAGCGCTGCCAGACCTCTCGGTCGACATCGTCCGCGAAGCGAGCACGGCTCCGAACCGGGGTGGCTACTTCTTCCGGTTCGACCACGCCCGTCCCGAGGAGGTCCGGCCCCTCCTCGAGTCTGACCACACGGTCAGTGCGGCCGAGCGGGTGTCGGCGGTCGACGACGAGCACCTCTGGAAGATCGCTTTCACGTCCGAGACGACGCTCCTCGCGCCGGCCGTCACGGAACGGGGCGGCGTCGTCCTCGACGCTCGAAGCGCACCGGCAACCACCGAGCCACGCGGCTGGCGCGAACGCTGGTTCTTCCCGGACGAGGAGGGCATCCAGGGCATCTGGCACCACGCTCGAGCGGCGGACTTCGAGTTCGACGTGCTCGACCTCTCCCGACAGCTCCAGCCCGACGTCCCGCACGTCGAGATGAACCCGGTCACCGACGAACAGCGCCGGGCCCTGTTGACGGCGTACGAACTGGGCTACTTCGAGGAGCCACGCGAGACCTCACTCGAGGAGCTCGCGGCAGCCCTCGAGCTGTCGCCCTCTGCGGTCAACGGCCGGCTCAGACGCGGCCTGAAGTCGCTGATCGGCACGGCGTTGACCGTCGACGTCGAGGCCGCTCCGGAGCGGCCGGACGGGAAGTCACGGACGGAACCCGAGTCGTACCAGTACCGATGATCACCGCCCGAATCTACGTCGAACACCCGGATCTCGCCCTCTCGTACACCATCCGGTCGCTCTCCGAGGCGGAGATCGACGTCGTCTCCGACGTCGGAACCGACCCACACCACAGCGTCTACTTCTTCCGGATCGACGCCCCCGACTTCGACGCGGTCGCCTCGGCGCTCCGGGCGGACCACACCGTCGACGAGTTCGAATCCGTCGTCGAGATGGCCGGTAACCGGACCTACCGGATCGAGTACAGCGACGATGCGAAACTCATCACGCCCGAGATCACCGACCGCAGCGGGCTCACGCTCGAGTCGACGAGCTACCTGAACGGCTGGCTGTTACAGTTACAACTCGAGGACCACGACGCCCTCTACGAGATCGCGACGTACGCCGAAGGGGAGGGTATCAAACTCGAGGTGCTCGAACTCACACAACAACCCACGCTCGACGATCACTCCGAGTTCGGGCTGACGGCGTCCCAGACGGAGGCGCTGGTCGCGGCGTACAAACACGGACTGTACGACGAGCCCCGCCGGACGTCGGTCGAGGAGCTGGCGGAAACCCTCGACATCTCGAGAACGGCCGTCAGCGGCCGACTCAGACGTGGCGCGGCCACGCTCGTCGAGGAGTATCTCCTCGAGGACGACGGGTGACCCCGATCTCCGCATCCGTACGCCTGCGAGCTCGAGCGGCTACACTTAACACGGCGCCGTCCAACCGAGGGGTATGCGCGCTGCAGTACTCGAGGCCTACGGCGAGCCGCTGTCGATCCAGTCCGTCGAGACCCCAGACCCGGCGCCACACGGGGTCGTGGTCGACGTGGAGGCCTGTGGCATCTGCCGGAGCGACTGGCACGCCTGGCAGGGCCACGGCGAGTGGGCGGACGACCAGGTGCCGCTCGGACAGGTTCTCGGACACGAACCGGCCGGCCGGATCGCACGGGTCGGCGAACAGGTGGCAACGCTCGAGCCGGGCGACCGCGTCGCGGTTCCGTTCAACCTGGGCGAGGGCTCGTGTCCGCAGTGTCGCACCGGCCACGGGAACGTCTGTCTCGACGGCTACGCGCTCGGGTTCGAGTCCGCGGTTCCGGGGGCCTTTGCCGAGCAGGTTCACGTTCCTCACGCCGAGTTCAACCTCACACGACTGCCCGACGGCGTCTCCGCGACGGAGGCGGCCGCGCTCGGCTGTCGGTACGTGACGGCCTTTCACGCGCTGGCCCACCGCGCCGACGTCGACGGCGGCGACTGGGTCGCCGTCCACGGCTGTGGCGGCCTCGGCCTCGCGGCCGTCCAGATCGCGACCGCGCTCGGTGCTCGCGTCGTCGCCGTCGACGTCCGCGAGCCACCGCTCGAGTTGGCTACCGACGTCGGCGCCGCGG
>LFCJ01000183.1_pt1 | contig 35951 bp, 32 predicted proteins | sample 643141 | NCBI WGS metagenome assembly LFCJ01 (sample SAMN03766243, study PRJNA286221) | soda lake metagenome | biome: soda lake; feature: Kulunda steppe; material: water; isolation source: sample B1-Br-g2 brine of Lake Bitter-1 | place: Russia: Kulunda steppe | collected 2010-07
CGACTGCCAACTCCTGGGACACCCGTCGTCCCTCGGCCCGGGAACGGGTCGCATCGAGATAGGCGGGCCAGATGACGTTCTCGACCATGCGTTCATCTCGGAGGGCCGGGGTGTAAACCCTTTTCAATACTGTTTCGTCGGCTCCCGTGTCGACCGAGCGTTACGATCGGCGTGAGAGGATGCCGAGAGTCGCGAGTAGCGCGGCGACGACCGCCGGAATACCGAATCCGGGGATCGTGTCAGCGCCGTCTGCGGTCTCGTCGGCATCGTCCGCATCGTCAATCTCGTCGGCATCGTCCGCGTCGTCGGGCTCATCGGCCTCGTCGGTCTCCTCGAGCGCAGCTTCGATATCCGCGTACGTGTCGGGGTGAATCTCTTGGACGATCGTTTCGATCGCGTGGACGACGTGCGGCGCTGGCTGATTGATCTGGTTCGCGTCGACGGGGACAAGCTGGTCGTTCTCGTAGGCGGTCGTCGCCATCGCGCCCTCCGAGAGGCCGGGGTCTTCACCCTCTTCGTCCTCGCCATAGATGATCCACTCCGGATCTTCCTCGACGATCACTTCGTCGCTGATCTCTTGCCAGCCCTCGATGCCGGACTCCGCGGCGAGGTTCTCGACACCGGCAGTTTGCAGGACCTCGTCCTGGAAGGTGTCTGCACCGGCTGTCCAGCCGAAGCCGAGCGACCAGTACGCGAGCGGCCGGTCTTCGTCTTCGAGCGCCTCATCGATAATCTCGAGTCGATCGTCCATCCAGTCGATCCGCTCTTCTGCGCCGTCGCACTCGCCGGTTAGCTGGCCGGTCAGTCGGACGTTGTCGCGGATGTCGTCGATGGTCAGTTCGGTATCGAAGTGATAGACAGTCAGACCTGCCTCCCGAAGCTGTTCGACGTCACCTTCCTCCGTCACGTCAGCGGCAAGGACGACATCTGGTTCGAGGTCGATCACTGTCTCAACGTCGATGCTCCTGTCGTCGGGAACGTCGATGTCGGTGCGATCGCCGGGGTCGTGTGCGTCGGTGTACTCGTTGATTGGCATCCCGACGAGGCGATCTTCAGCACCGATCTCGTAGACGGTCTGAACGTCACTCGGTTGGAGAGCGACGACCCGTTCGGGCGGTTCCTCGAGCGTTATCTCTTCGCCAGTCGCATCCGTGAGTGTCAGCGGATACTCACAGTCGGCATCTTGCTGTGTCGCGTCGGTTGCGCCGCTCGCAACCGTCGCGGGTGCGAAGGCTGCGACGATAAGCAACGCGACCATCAGAACAATTGTTGTGTTTCGCATCAGGTCTCCCCTATGTCACACTCCAACAAATATTTAGCTAAAGCAAGCGAGATTGAATAGTGTGACGCTCAGGGAACGCGTTCTCTCGTGGTCGATTGGGCTGACGATGCTCCTCGTTGGAACCGTCATCGTCAGCGCCGGGCTCGGCCCGGTCAGGATCGATCCGATCACGGTCACACTCGCCGCGTTGAACGCCGTGGTTGTTCCGTCCGGTATCGGATTCGGCTCGTGGGCGGTCCCTGTCGCAGGCTGGTCGATTCCCGTCCCCAGCCTCGAGTACACCGGCATGTTCGCGTTCGAGACACACGCTCCCCACCAGACGATCGTCGCGGACATCAGATTGCCACGTATCGCGCTTGCGGCCACGGTCGGGTTCGGCCTCGCCGCCGCTGGGACGGTTATGCAGGGGTTCTTCCGCAACCCTCTCGCCGACCCGTCGATCATCGGCGTCTCGACGGGTGCAGCGGTGGGGGCCGTCGCGGCGCTTGCGTTTCCTGCGCTCGTTCCGATCGGGCTGCGACCTGCGGCATTCCTGAGCGCGATCGCGACAGCGTTTCTCGTGTACGCGATCGCGACCGACGGTGGGCGGACCCCAGTCGCGACGCTGCTGCTTGCAGGGGTCGCTATCCAGGCATTTCTCGGTGCAATGATTTCGTACATGCTCGTTCACAGCGGCGACAGCCTTCGAGAGGCAGTCATCTGGTTGATGGGCCACCTCTCGAACAGTACCTGGAACGATGTCTCGCTCTCGCTTCCAATCGTTGTGGCGGGCGTCGTCGTTCTCGGTGCGTACACTCGCGAACTGAACGTCCTCTTGCTCGGCGAGGAGGACGCCCAGCACCTCGGCGTCGACGTCGAACGAACCAAACTCCTCCTGCTGGCGATCGCGAGCGTCGTCACCGCCGCGGGCGTCGCCGTCGCTGGCGTCATCGGGTTCGTTGGCCTCGTGGTTCCGCATATGATGCGGCTGATCGTCGGTCCCGACCACCGCATTCTCCTGCCGACGAGCGCGCTCGCCGGGGCCTCGTTTCTCGTCGTGACCGATACGATCGCACGGGCGGGCCCCGCCGAGGTTCCGGTCGGAATCGTGACCGCTGCCTTCGGCGCACCGTTTTTCCTCTACCTGCTCAAACGACGGGAGGTGCACGCACTATGAGCCGGGATCCGTCAGCGGTTGCCACCCCAGACGCGGCTCGTATCGAGGCGACGAACCTCGCAGTCTCGTTCGGTAACATGGAGGTCCTCGACGACGTCTCGTTCGACGTCGAGCCCGGCGAGTTCGTCGGCCTGGTTGGTCCAAACGGGGCGGGGAAGACGACGCTGTTGCGAACGCTCAGTGGCGTGCTCTCACCCGATCGGGGGCGCGTGGCAGTCAACAATACTGACGTTCACGAACTTCCCTCGCGAGCGTCGAGTCGGCTGATCTCGGTCGTCCCGCAGGAGACGACGCTCTCGTTTTCGTTCGACGTTCGGACGGTCGTTGAGATGGGGCGATATCCCCACCGGTCCAGATTTTCGCCGCCATCAGACGCCGATCGGGCGGCCGTCGATCGAGCACTCGAGCAGACCCGAACGGAAGGCTTCGCGGATCGATCGATCGACGAGGTCAGCGGCGGCGAACGAAGGCGGGTTGCTCTCGCACGAGCGGTCGCACAGGAGACGCCCGTTCTGTTGCTCGACGAACCGACGGCAAGTCTCGACATCAACCACGCGATCGAGACGCTCGAACTGGTTCGAAACCTCGTCGCCGAGGGGCGAACCGTCGTCGCGGCGATCCACGACCTGAACCTGGCTGCACGGTACTGTGATCGGCTCGTGATGCTCGCTCAAGGGACGGTTCACCGAGCCGGACCTCCCACTGAGGTCCTCTCGGCGGACGTGTTACAGACGGCCTTCGACGCGAATGCCGCAGTCACCGAGAACATCGTCACGGGGACGACGACGGTGACTGCACTGCCCGACAGGGGATCAGAGACACTCCCAGACAGTGTCCACGTTCTCGGTGCGGGAGCGACTGCAGCGGGGACGCTCGCCCGCCTCGAGACAGCCGGTGTCGAGACCAGTCTCGGTCCCGTTCCGAGCGGCGCGGCGGCTGCGGAGACGGCTACCCAGTTCGGGGTCGACGCCATCATTACAGAGCCTTTCACCTCACTGAGTCGAGGACAGCTGGACAGACTCGATCGATATCTCGACACGCAAGAGATGATCGTGCTCGCCGATTTCGAGGTTGGCGCTGGCAACCAGGTTGTCCTCGATCGATTGCTCACCTGTGACTCACTCGTGGTAGTCGAGCGGCGGCCGTTCGCGAAGCGGAACTTCGCAGGGAAGGGGACACGAGAGCGATACGAGCAGTTGCGTGAGCAGAGTGTGACGGTCTCGCCAGATCGACTTTTCGAGACGCTTGATTCTCTGGCTGGAGGTGAGTCAACGGGAGCCGCCGGGGGTGGCGATCGATCGGCTGCATTGGAATCCCGGCCGGACTGGACAGACGACTGATGTGAATTGGGTTTGAATGGCAGTTAGTTGACGTCTCAGGATGGTTTGCCTCGCCCAAATAAACCAATTAGTGCTATACAAAATACACTACATCGCCAGAATTTCTGGCCCAGTGACGACAAGCAGTTAGCCACCGGTAGGGCGACCGAAACCAGCAACCGAGCCCAGGCTGCAGTTGCAGCATGAAACCCATCGGGCCCGCAGCCGAACTAAACGGTTTTTTACCGTTCGGACTCCGAGTCCCTGTCAATGACCGCTACCGAGTACGATTATGAGGAACTCGGACTCGTCGCCGGGCTGGAGATCCACCAGCAACTGGATACCGCGACGAAGCTGTTCTGTAACTGTCCGACCGAGCGTCGCGAGCCCGAGGAGTCGGCGCGTCGCCTGACCCGCTATCTTCATCCGACGCGCAGCGAACTGGGTGAACTCGACGACGCCGCCGTCGAAGAGAGCAAAGTCGATCGGGAGTTCGAGTACCTCGCGTACGATACGACCTGTCTCGTCGAAGAGGATGACGAACCGCCACACCGGCTGGATGGCGAGGCTCTCGAAACGGCACTCGAGATCGCCCAGCTGATGGATATGGCTCCCGTCGACCAGGCACACGTCATGCGAAAGATCGTCGTCGACGGCTCGAACACGTCCGGCTTCCAGCGATCGACGTTGATCGCCACCGAGGGCGCAATCGAGACGAGCGATGGCAGCGTCGGGATCGAAGACCTGCTGCTCGAAGAGGAGAGCGCCCAGCGTGTAACGGAGACCGACGAGGGAGTCCGCTACAGCCTCGATCGCCTCGGGATCCCGCTAGTCGAGATCGGCACCAGTCCGGATATTTCGACACCAGCACAGGCGCTCGAAGCCGCCGAACGGATCGGGATGCTGTTGCGATCGACCGGGAAAGTCAAACGCGGGCTCGGAACGATTCGCCAGGACGTCAACGTCTCGATCGCCGAGGGTGCCCGCGTCGAGATCAAGGGCGTCCAGAGTCTCGACGACATCGACGATATCGTCCGCAACGAAGCCGCACGGCAGGTCGAACTCGTCTCGATCGCCGAGGAACTGGCCGAACGCGAAGCAGCCGTCGGCGCATCCCGAGACGTGACCAGTGTGTTCGAGGAAACAGAAAGCGGTGTCATCCGGGGAGCACTCGACGCTGGCGGCTCCGTGATGGCCGTCCCCATGTACGGGTTCGATGGCATCGTCGGTCGCGAGATCGCACCCGATCGACGCCTCGGGACTGAGTTCTCCGATCACGCGAAACGCCACGGCGCAGGCGGTATCTTCCACACAGACGAACTGCCAGCCTACGGCGTGACCGACGACGAAGTCGCAACGCTCCGGGAGGCTGTCGGTGCTGACCCCGAGGACGCCGTCGCGATCGTCGCCGACGAGACCGAGACGGCCGAGACGGCGATCGAGGCCGTCGCAGAACGCGCCAGAACGGCACTCGATGGTGTCCCCGAGGAAACCCGCGGTGCGAACGACGACGGGACGACCCGGTACCTTCGCCCACTCCCGGGTGCGGCGCGGATGTATCCCGAGACAGACGTGCCGCCAGTCGAACCGGACCCAAGCAACGTCCCCGAACCCGAACTCCTGACTGAAAAGGCCGATCGGTACCAAGCGGAGTACGACCTCGATGACGGACTCGCCGAACAGGTCGCGTACGGTCATTACATGCCGCTGTTCGAGCAGGTTGTCTCGGACGGAATCGACCCAACCCTGGCTGCGACCACGCTGGAATCGACGCTGACAGAACTCCGGCGGGACGGCGTTCCCGTCGAGAACCTGACGGAGTCACACGTAACAGACGTGTTCGAGTTGGCCGACGGTGGTGACCTCGCACGCGAGGGGATTCCAGATCTGCTGACGGCGCTCGCGACCGATCCCGATCGATCGGCCGAGGAGGCTGCAGAGGAAGCAGGACTCGGTTCCGCCGGCGAAGACGAGGTTCGCGAGACCGTCGTTGAGGTCGTCGAACGAAACGAGGACCAGGTCGCAGACGAAGGAATGCAGGCGTTCTCGGGACTCATGGGCGAATGCATGGGCGCACTCCGCGGCAAGGCAGACGGCGACCTCGTGAGTCGACTGCTGCGTGAGGAGATCCAGAAACGGTCCTGAGCGAGCGACCCCCATCTGAGTCTGCAGTGGAGCCAGAGCCAACAAAATTGGACGATGCCCGTCGGCCGAGTCACGCGTTCGAAAACCTCTGTTGGACCAGTTGCGGGATATGCTAACCGTTGTCGCAAACCTTTATTCCGGCGGACGTGGCCGGACTACACAGCTAGCTAGTACCGATGAATACACAACACGCAGATATCACGGTAGTGTGTCACGTCCGGGCACCGTTGCTTCTCGAACCGGTCGATCGACAGGTCGAAACGATTCAGGCCTGTGAATCCGAGGGTGCGATCGACGACCTGTTGCTTCGAAGCTGGCCCAAAGAGGTCACGCTGACGGAGTCGACCCCACATCAGGAGGTCCTCGAAACGTACGATCGATTCACGTCGTGGGCTGACCGGCAGGGTGTGAGCGTCGAACCTCCGTTCAGGCAGCGAACAACGACCTCGCAGGTCACCGGGAGAACGAAGGAACTACTCGTCACGCCACTGCTCTGTCTCGAGGTATACGCCGACGACGAACTTGTCGGTGTGTTTCCCCACTCGGCGGGTGAGGAGACGAAGACGACCAACGAGGCGATCGCAGCGATCCGAACCGGGGAGCTACCGACACCACTCGAGGCGGAGACGACGGTGACGGAGTCAAGATCGAGCGACTGTCCGGACTGTGGCGGCTCGGTGATCGACGGACAGGGACTGTTCGCCTGTGTCGACTGTGACTGGACCGGAACGATAACTGAGACGGGGCAGTACGTCTCTCGATCGGTGCCAGCAACGACCGATCGACAGGAGCAAGACGAGATTGTACAGCGGTAACGAGACGAGCCAGAACAGCGGCGAGTCGAGGCTAGAAATCTACGCTATTATTGCGAATCCGGTCGCGACTGATTTGCGTCGAATCCGGCTGCGACTAATTTGTGTCGAACCCGTCCGTATACGCCGCCTCGATCGTTACTGTCGTTCCATTGCGATCGATGGAGACGGTATCGGCATCCGACCCGAGGGAGCTCGCGAGCAGGTCCTCGTCGACAAGCTCGTCGGCACTGTAGTCGACGACGGCAGTTCCATGAGCAGATCCATCATCGCCAGTAACAGACAGCCGCTGGTGGATACCGGTTGCGCGGGCGAAGGCATCGAACTCGTAGGTGAGTTCGTCGGCATCGTCTGCTGGCTGGTCGTCCGAGAGCGTCTCCGAATCGAATTCGTCGTCGGTCGTATACAGACAGAGAGTGATATCGTCGGTTTCGCCGGTTCGAAGAAGGGACGCGAAGTCGTCGTCCATTTTGTGTTTCGGGTCGCGTTCCCCGGCGGCCGTCGCGACGGTTCGTTCGACCGCCTGGACCGGATCGAACTGGGGGTCGTCGGTCGGACTGCTGAACGCGAACACGTCCTCGCTGACACCGACGATTTCGTCGCTTTCGGGATCCGAATACACCGCGTACGCGTCCTCGGACGTCTCGGTCGTGTAGCCAGCAGCTTCGAGATCGGTCGTCAGCCCATCGAACGAATAACGCCCGGAGAACGCGTACACCCCCTCGACGAATAGCAAGGTTTCCTCACCGTCGGACTCGTTGTTCGAGACGAACGCCTCGGCGCTTTTGGAGTTGGTGAGCTGGGCGAATCCGAACGAACAGAGCAATGCGACGAGTATGGGATTGCCGACCAGCGGATCCGACGGCTCCGCACCTTCCTCGACATCGTCACGCTCGGTCAGCGATTCCATCGTCTTGAATCCGATCGCTCCGTAAAAGTAGTCCGAGTTATCGGTCTCGCGGAGCACAGTTGCGTACGGCGGGAGGTCGCCGTCGACATTTTGGTCGTCTCCGTCGATCGAATCGTCACCGCCGTCGCCGTTCTCTTGGCTTGTCTCGTCGGAACTGGAACAGCCGGCGAGAAGAGTCACTCCTGTGCCTGCACCCAGAAGCTGTATGGCTCGCCGTCGATATAGACCGGTCATTCAGTAGCAGTGGACGCTACCGTCACATTACTGTGGTGATTATCGGACACTACTGTGGTGGTCATCGGACACGATATCGATGCGTAGAATCGACAGTCGTCACCGATCGGCCAACCGCAAGTGGGCTCGACAGTCGTCACCGATCGGCCGGTCGGTCGGTCGCCCGACGGAGCAAGCCAAGCAGCGTGGTCGCCTCTCCTTCAGTCAGATCTGCGCGGCCGTACACGCGTCGGAGCATGCGCATCGTTTTGTCGTGTTTCTCGTCGGGGTGATTGATTTCGGTCAGCAGGGCGTCCCACTGATCGTAGAGTCGATCGATCGTCGCCTCGGGGGCCCGGACACGCTCGACGTCCGGCAGTTGGGTATCGTCACCGAGTGTCAACGATCGGAGTTCGTACAGTGTCACCGTCGCGGCCTGGCCGAGGTTGAGGACGGGGTAGTCGGGACTGGCCGGGATCGAGCAGAGTTCGTCGATCTTGGCGAGTTCATCGTTCGTGAGGCCGACTCGTTCGCGGCCAAAGACGACCGCGGTGGGGGCCTCTGTTTTCGGGAGTCGGTCTGCGAGTTCGGCTGGCGCCGAGTAGGGAAAGCGAATGTGGCTCCGATCGTTCTCGTTGGTCACGGCCGTACACCCGATCGTGTGGTACTCGGAGACGAGTCGATCGAAGCTGATCTCCGTCGCGGCTGGAAGGATATCGTCACGAGCGTGGCCAGCGAATCCGTAGGCGTCACCCTCGGGGTCGAGAGTTGGCGGATCGACGAGCAAGAGGTCCTCGAAGCCGAAGTTCTTCATCGCACGGGCGATGGTGCCGATGTTCCCTGGAGTCGTTGCGTCGACGACGGCGACTGCTGGTGGCGTCCGCTGTCGTGAATCGGTACCGGACGGGTGTTCGTCAGTCATGGTGTCGGTGATCAGCCGAGGATGGTGCTGACAGTACAGAGCGGGCTGTCGAACCGGTCATACTGTGGCTATCGACCCTGGGAGGAAAAGTGACGCGTTCGATCGAGAGCTGACGCGTTCGATCAGGAGTTGAGTAGAAACGGTACTCAGACCATTGAGGAAGCGTCTAACTATCGACTATACAAATCGCAACTGGACAATCGAAACATAGCTGGTCAATCAAAATAACTAGTTACACTTCAGACTAGAACTAGTTCTATAACTAGTAAATAGGTGCAGATGCTAGAAGATGCTAGAAGATACTAGAGTGAGATATTCGCACTCGATATCTTCTCGCTCCCTCGATCGTGAGGGACTGACCTGCATGTGACTGAAACCACCGCTAGATCGGTTCGGGAGGCCGTTTGAGGGCGTCAGTTTTCCAAGTGACACGGGGACACACCCCCCTCGCGTTTGTAACGCTACATTCGTATGGGGGGTCTGAATGAGTACACACCTTTGTCGCGGATGTAATACCTCGGTTTCGTGTCACTGAAGACACCGATATCGGTGAATAACCCGAACCCCACCCTCCCTATTTTCCGTTACATCCGCGACGGAGGTGTGGGTCCCCCCAGTCGACAACTCAACTGGCCGATGGAGCGTCTCGATCGCCGCATTTCGTCCGATCGAACGAGATCATCGATCGGAACTCCCAGCGTAGCACCCGGCTACACGCTGTTCGATTTCAACGGACAGAGGCAGCTAAACTCGCACAACGGCCGTGCTATCCACCAGTTACATCCGCGATGGGGGTGGGTGCGTCGACCGACCGTCAGTCTGTGACTGGCCGATCGGCCGGTGTTAGAAACGCGAGGGCAGCGATACGGTCACCACTGTTCCTTCTGGCGATTGAGCACGTGTATACGGGCCTCTGCCGGCACGTTTACACTCGCGATTGATCTCCATACCTTTATTTTAATCGAGTTGAAAGGGACTCGATACTGCAATGTCCGCGAACGACGATCGTGATCCACTGTTTCGGTACGACGATCCGGTCTTTGCCGACGAGCGGTTGCTCGAGATCACGCATCTCCCCGGCCCGGACCGAATCGTCGGGCGCGACGAGCAGATGCAACGGGTAGCGGACGCGCTGAACCCAGCTATCTTCGGGAGCGAGCCGAACCATCTGTTCATTTTCGGCAAAACCGGGACTGGAAAATCACTCATCTCTCGCTCGGTGACCCAGCGTGTGATCACGGAAGCCCAACACGACGATATCACAGTAAAGTACGCCTTCATCGACTGTGGCGAACAGAACACGGAAGCCTCGATCGTCAAGACGATCGCTCAGATTGTCAACGAACCGGACCGGAGCGGCGTTACTGTTCCCGATCGTGGACTCGGGACCGGCGACTACTACAAGCGCCTCTGGGGGGCCGTCGACGACTGTACCGATGTGACGATCGTTATTCTAGACGAGATCGACATGCTCGAAGACGACGAGGTGCTTCGAAAACTCTCTCGGGCGGGCGAGAACCGTCGGATCTCGGACTCGAGCATCGGGATTATCGGGATCTCGAATAAGATCGATTTCCCCGATCACCTTTCCGAACGAGTCAAGTCGAGCCTCTCTCGGGACGAACTCGTCTTTTCCCCTTATGACGCGAACCAGCTCGTCGAAATTCTCGAAAAGCGACGGGACGCCTTTCACGACAGCGTCCTCTCGGACGACGTGATTCCGCTCACCGCAGCACTCGCCGCCCAGGAACACGGCGATGCACGCAAAGCGATCGATATCCTTCGGAACGCTGGCCGGATTGCGAAGAAACGGACCGACACCCACGTTACCGCCGAACACGTCCGCGACGCCAAAGAGAAGACCGAGGCCGATCGATTCAACGAACTGATCGAAGGCTCTCCCCAGCAGGCAAAGGCGATTCTGTATTCGCTGACCTTGCTCACCGAGAACAGTACGGAAAAAGAGTTTCCGACGAAGATCATCTACAACCAGTACAAGGAGATCGCCCACAAGCTCGATTTCGACGTGCTGTCCGAACGGCGCGTCCAGGAGATTCTCCAGGAACAGAACTTCCTCAACGTGATTCAGTCCGAACGGGAGGGTCGCGGGCGCGGACGAGGCGCGCATGCGAAACATCGCCTCCTGGAGAATCCGTCGATCGTCAAGAAGGTTCTGCTCCGTGATTCGCGGCTGGCGGTCCTCGAAGACGAAGTCGAGTGAACGCCGCTGAAGACACGTTCGATCCACATATACTGAAAACAACCGTTTCAGTTACCGGTTCATATCTGCTGTACAAAAAACTACAGAATGTTAGTTTCGTCTCTCTTTTCTATATGTTCTAAACCGTTATGTGTGTTTTAGGATGTATGAAGAGAGGGGATGTCTGTTGCAGACTGCAGAACTATATTCTCGAAAATATAATAAACGGTCACTGTTGTCGAAGAATTAATGGCGAATCTGATACCAAGATTGCAGGAGGTTGCGATGGAGAATCAGCCAAAGACTGCGATCGCTGGCGATGATCCGATGACTTTTTCGACGCTCTGGTCACAGACGGATGCGTTCGCCGGTGGGCTGAAGGCGAACGATATCACTGCTGGAGATCACGTTGCGATCCGTCTCTCGAATCCACGAGCGTTTCTCATCGCGTTCTACGGGACGCTCCGAAATGGCTGTATTCCGGTGACTGTCCCGACAGAGTTCAGTGCTGATGACGTCGTCGTTGCCCTAGAAGAGACCGGCGGTAAGGCATATGTCACTGACGAGACACCGTTCCTGGCGATTTTGCACCACGCTGACGATGTTCGCCTCGCCATCACGGTCGATTGCGATGGCGGAATGGGGATGGACCTTTCACGATTTTTGGATAACGACGGCATCAACAGTGCTGGATCGCGGACCGGAATCGACATCGTGAGCCGATCCGATTCCGAACGCGGACTGGTAGCCTACGGGAGACATTCCGAGGGCGACCCACTGGGCGTCGTCTACTCCCGATCGGCGCTGCTGGCGGCTGCTCGGACCGGACAGACGATCGCTGCATCGGATGGTCCCATCCACCACCTCGGGAGCCTTTCCCTTTCGAACCCGATCGAACTGTTGTACGGTGCGACCGCTGCCTTGCTCAGCGGTGGCCAGTACGGTGCGATATTCACCGGCAGTCGTCACTACCCCCGAACGAGTTGGGATGCTGGAACGGCCAGTTCCCTGCTGGAAACTGGTAGTGCCACCCGGACCTTCGTCACGCCGGAGCAACAGACCACGCTTCGGACGCCTGCAGTTGAAGACGGGAAGGCGGTCGTCGTGGCCGAACCAGCAGCCGATCCGATCGTCCCACAGTCTGCAGAGTCGATTCGGATCCTCGGCTGCCCGGAAACGGGGCTTACACACGTCAGAACACCGGATGACGGGATTGCGGCCACGACCGAGACATCGGAGGACGGGACTGCGGCCACGACCGATCCCCTTCCCGTCGGCGAGACGGCTCCGAACGTCGAGACACGCATCCTCGACGGGAAGGAACTCGCCGTTGCTGGGCCGGCAGTGATGGACGAGTACATCGATCGGCCGGCGCTGACTACGGAATTGATCGAACCGATCGACGGGAAGCGATGGGTTCGGACGGGAGTCACTGTCACTGAAGGAGGCGCGGTAAACCCTATCGACGACTCACCGCTCGCCTTGCTCGGTCGATCGCATTCGTAAGGGCTCGGTTTGGGGATTTCGAGATACTGACGACCCCTCGATTTTGGGCCTTCGAGATACTGTCACGCCTGATTCGTGGCCCCGAGATTTCTCTCGGAGGTATTGCCGGATCGCGCCCAGTTCGCCGGAACCGCGGTCCCTTTTTGTCTCCCTTCCTCACCCACGGTATGCACAGCGTTGACGCGGCTGGGCTCGGGATCGGTGACGAGCACCCGCCACGGATTATGGGCGTGTTGAACGTCAGCGAAGAATCGCCGTACGATCCCAGCGTATACGACGACCCTGGCGATGCCGCCAGGTACGTCGACGAGGAACTGATCGGTGAGGGTGCTGACATCGTGGACATCGGACTCGAGTCTGCAAACAAGCGCTTTGATGTTCTCTCTGCAAAAGAAGAGCTCGAACGGCTTCACGTGGCTCTCGACACGATCGAAAGCGTCTCAGGCGATGCGATTTTCTCGATCGAAACCCGGTACGCCGACGTCGCCGAGGCGGCACTTTCACAGGGGTTCGACATGGTCAACGACATCGCTGGCTTCGCCGACCCGGAGATGCCGACGATCTGTGCGGAGTACGACGTGGCCGTCGCGAAGATGGCCAGCCCGCCGGATCTCGAGCGTCCCGGTGCGGTCAGAGAGACCGACTGGGCGGCGCGGAAGTCTCCCGAGTGGGCCAAGCAAGCAGAGTACGTCGATCAGGTCTACGAAGCACTGAAACAGAACGGGCTTACCGACAAGACGATCATCGACCCAGCGTTTGGAAGTTGGAGCGAGGCCCAGACGATCGAAGACGACCACGAAACCTTCCGTCGGCTCCGGGAGTTTCGGGCCCTCGGGAAACCGATGCTCGTCTCGATCAACCGGAAGAACTTCCTCGGGGCGATCGCCGACCGCGAGACAGACGAGCGCCTGCCGGTTAGTCTCGCAGCGACGTCGATGGCCGTCGAACGTGGTGCGCACGTGATCCGGACCCACGACGTCGCCGAAACGCGTGATGCTGCCCTGATCGGGAAGGCGTTCACCGATCGGGCGAGTGGCGCTGATGACGGGCTCTCCGTGTCACGGCTCGACGTCCGATCGAATCGTGAGCTCCGGCGACAGCTGGCTGAGTTCGATATTGATCCAGCGCTCGCAGACGACTGGGAGATGCACCTCATCGAGATCGGCGGTCTCGACTCGACTGCACGCAACCGGCTCTCGTCGATCGCTACCGGTGCCGTCGTCCGCCATGTGTCTGACAACGAGACACTGCTCGTCGGATCGACAGCGACGGTTTCCGAGGTAGCGACCTGTTTACAGGCTGAGGAGGGCCATCTCGAGCGAATCGGTATCCTGCTCGCTGACATGATGCGGTAAGAGAAAGCTTATACCCGAGGCTTCGAAAACAGGGAATGGACGCCGGGCTGCCTCCCGGGTAGGGGTACTTTGGAGGCGAAACCCGGCCCACAACACGGAATTATTGTGGTGCTATCCGGCCAGTGACGCCTGTATCGTCGAGGCGATCAGTGACACCTGTATCCTCAAGTACGGATATCGTAACGACTCCGTACGGAGCCGTCACTGCCCCCGACCTCGCGTATCGGGGTCTCCGCTTCGACCACTGATGAATGATTACCCACGACGGATAACTACTGACGGCGGACTGCCACCAGTGACGGACAGCGATCGGTGACGGATAACCATTGACGACGAACGGCCGCCAGTGACGGACAGCGATCACCAACAGACGGCCACCGACGAAGACAGTCGCAGACAACCGATGACGGACGATCGATCGCTCTCGATGCGGATTACCCACACACATATAGCTCCAGTTCCAACCACGTGTATGGAGTTCGACGAGTGGGAGCCGGTCTACGAGGCGATCTGTCGCGATTTCGGCTACGATCGGGCTGGTGACGAGCACGCACGTGACGTCCTCGCATCGCTAACGACCCCGTTCGAGTTCGACCGACTCGCTGCCGTCGAGGGGGCGACCGTCGCGGTAGCGGGTGCCGGTCCGTCGATCGAGACCGATCGGGAAACCAAGCGGGCTGTGGCTGCAGACGTCGTTATCGCCGCCTCGACGGCAGTCGACGTCCTCGAGGGGGCGGGAGTCGAGGTCGACTGTATGGTCACCGACCTCGACAAGAATCCAGAGACTGTCCGTCGACTCACCGATCGTGGAACGCCGGTCGCGGTCCATGCGCATGGCGACAACATCGATGCCGTTCGGGCGGTCGTCCCGGATTGTGCGGACGAGTTCGTCCTGCCCACCACGCAGGCTGCACCGACCGGCCCAGTCAGCAACGTCGGTGGCTTCACCGACGGTGACCGGGCTGCGTTTCTGGCGGATCACCTCGGCGCCGGTCGGCTCAGGTTCGTCGGCTGGGATTTCGACGATCCAGCGGTCGGGCCGATCAAATCGGCCAAGCTCGCGTGGGCCGAACGGCTGCTCTACTGGCTCGAACGACGACGAAACGAACGGTTCGACGTTCTCGACGACAGGCGGAGAGCGATCGACACGAGCGGGTTGCCGGTCGATTGATGGGGCCGCCTGAGTCGGAGCGACTGACGAGTCAACGATCGCCCGGAAGCGCCAAGTTGCTACTAGTTACCCAACTCAATCGTCCCCAAACCGGCCGCTGCAGTGTCGAGAACGGCCCCACTGATCGGCGCGATGCGGACGCAACGCGCTCTTACTCGGTGTGTTTCGAGCTCCTGGGCCGAGAGTAAGTCCTATACTACGCGGTGGCTAACCAATAGGCATATGGGTAATCGAGGGCTGCCGTTTTCGCGCCGAGAACTGATGGCAGGTGCAGGGATGGCAGGTGCGAGCGCCCTCGCTGGCTGTGCGGACCGGCTCTGGTCGCAGGCAGAAGATAGCAGCCAAGAGCAGGTTTCGCTTACCATCAAGACGGTTCCGGCCGACGACGATGCCATCGCAGCGAAGATACTGAGTCATCTCCGGGAGAATTTCCGGGAAGCCGGAATCGCAGCCACTCCGGAGCCGATCGCACAGGCAGAGCTCTACCGAGACATCTTTCTCGACGGCGACTACGACGTATTCATTATCAGACACCCCGGGTTCGACGAGCACGATGCCCTTCGTGGACTGCTTCACCACCGGTTCATCGGCGAACGAGGGTTGCAAAACCCGTTCAATTTTTCGGATCCAACGGCGTCCGAGTACCTCGAGAGACAACAGCGGGAGAGCGAAATGGCGCGTTCAGAGACGTTCCGTGACCTGACTGAGTATCTCGAACACACAGCACCGTACACAGCCGTCGCGTATCCACATCGGTTCTGTGGGAGCCAGGACGAGATAGACGTCCCCTCCCCCCCAGTGAGACCGCTCGATTACGTCGATATTCTGAGCCAGAACGGGGACGGCGACTCGCGTGATCGGCCACTCGATGTCGGCGTGTACGGCCAGGGTCTTACCCAGCGACTGAACCCGCTTGTCGTCGATCGAACGCGGATCGATGGCCTGATTGAACTGTTGTACGACCCGCTCGTCAGGCGACGAGACGGTGACGAGATTCCGTGGCTGGCCGACTCGATCAACTGGGACGATACAGGGAGGCTGGAAGCAGAGATCGAGCTTCGCGAGGGGCTGACGTGGCACGACGGGACCGACGTCGATGCCGACGACGTGGTGTTTACGTACCAGTTTATTGCGGACACGTCACAGGACAACGCCGACAGCGGTCTCCCGGCACCCCGTTACCGAGGCCGACAGACACTCGTCGACGATGTCTCGGCTGTCGACTCCGAAATCGTTCGGTTCACGTTCGGGGAAACGACCCGTCCAACTGCCGAGCGTGTCTTTTCCGTCCCGATACTGCCGGAACACGTCTGGGCGGAGCGGGCCGCCCTCGTCTCGCAGCACCAGACTGAGGCGCTCATAACCGACAACGAGGAGCCGATCGGCTCTGGCCTGTTTGCGTACGCGGAGTCGACGACCGACACTGAGCTAGTTCTCGAACCGTTCGACGAACACGTGCTTCGATCGGCTACAGCCGACCGACCGGCCGTCCTCGACGGATTTTCCGGGTTCGATGGAGTTCGCTTCCGGATCTTGCCGAACGCGGGTGCGATGGTTGAGGCACTTCTCGACGGGGATATCGATGTCACCGCAAGTACGCTTCCGACTGGGCACGCCGAGACCATCCGCGACGCGTCGGGCGTGTCGACGATCTCCGAGCCCAGCGATGCGTTTTATATGATCGGGTACAACATCCATCATCCCGAAATCAGCAACCCGCACGTTCGAAAGATCCTGTCGCGGCTGATCGATCGGGAGTACGCTGTCGAGGAGTTTTTCGACGGAGAGGCAGAGCCGGCATCGAGCCACAGTTCGGTGCTCGGGATTTCCGACGACGACAGGGACTGGGATCACGAGCGCTCCTCTTCGATTTCGGACTTTCCCGGAAGTAACGGCGAAATTTCGACCTCACGCGTCCGATCGCTGTTCGAAGAGGTGGGCTATCGGTACGATGAGGGGGAACTTCTCAGGTGACGGACGGAGTTGAAAACGGTCGTGTCAGTCGCCCAGCCGATACGATCGACCCGTTGATGCCGTCTACGGCGATCGATTGATGGCCGTTGACTGATGTAATCAACCGGACGATATTAATGCTTTCCAGCGTGTACTCTAAATAGATGCCACTCGCTGGAGTCGTCCTCGAACTATCGATCGTCGTGTTGGTGATGCTCGTCACCGCGACGCTCGTTATCGTCGGTCCGCGGAGCCTGCTGACCGCAATTCGGGACTATCGGTGGCGACTCGCAGCCTGTGCACTCCCGTTTGCAGCCCTCGCCGGTGTGCTGATCGTACGCTGGTCTACGCGCGGTGTCATCCAGCGACTCGAGTTACGCGTCATCGGTACCAATATCACGCCGTACCTGTTCGAAGTCGAGCAGGCCGTGTTCGGGACGAACCCGGTAACGATCCTGCAGTCGTTCCAGACCGAGGCACTCACGTCGTTTTTCGTCTTCGTCTACATCTATGGCTATGCGTTCTTGCTCCTGTTTCCGTTGATCGCCTACTTCGCACTTGACGAGATGGACGATCTCTCGACACTGATCCTCGCGTTCACCGCAAACTACGCGATCGGACTCGCCTGTTACCTCCTGTTTATCGCCTACGGGCCGCGAAACCTCGATCCGATCCTGTTCGAGGGACTGCTCTACGATGCGTTCCCCCGATCCAGACTCCTGACGAATCAGGTGAACCAGAACACCAACGTCTTTCCGTCGTTGCACACCTCACTGGCGGTGACGGTGTTCCTCGTCGCGTGGACGACCCGGGAGAAGTATCCGCTCTGGGTTCCACTCGCTGGATTTCTCGCGGTCAGTGTCGCCATCTCGACGATGTATCTCGGCATCCACTGGTTCTCCGACGTGGTCGCCGGGACCGCACTTGCACTCGTCAGTGTCTATATCGGACGCACCTACACTGTGGAAGGTGCCCTCGACTCGGTGCGCCAGTACCTCGTGACGAAGTTGAAGGGCGGTAGAAAACCCAGACGATGACTGTTCGGCTGTGAGTAACAACGCGATGGACCGGTCGCGGATCGCCGGTACCCGGACGTTTTCACGGCTTCGCGCGTCTGACTCTGGTATGACGCTCCACTGGCACCGTCGCGACCTTCGAGCGCGGGACAATCGTGGACTCGATCGCGCCGGGGACGACGGCCCGATCGTGCCGTGTTTCGTCTTCGATCCGACCGTGCTTGAACACGCCTCGTCGATTCGCATGTCGTCTCTTCTCGAGGCGCTCGACGCCCTCCGCTCGTGGTATCGTGATCGGGGTAGTGACCTGGTCGTGGCCCGTGGAGAGGCGAGTGCGGTTATCCCCAGACTCGCCGCCGAACACGACGTTTCGACTGTCGTCTGGAACGAGGACTACAGCGGACTCGCTCGCGATCGCGATCGGGCGGTCAGGGCGGCGCTCGAAGACGACGGCGTCGAAGTCGAGACCGTCCACGACAGAATTCACCACGAACCGGGCTCGATCACGCCCAACCAGGGCGACCACTACTCCGTGTTTTCGTACTTCTGGAAGAAGTGGCACGATCGGGACAAGGCCGCGCCGATCGACCCGCCCGCCGAGACTGACCTGGCCAGCGTTTCGGGGGAGCCGCTTCCATCGCTCGGTGATCTCGGCTTCGATGAGCCCGACGCTTCGCCACCGACGGTCACACAGGAACGAGCCCGCGAACGTGTCGCCGACTTCTGTTCGGAGCCGATCTACCGGTATGCGGACGATCGCGACTATCCGGCCAGACACGGCACCTCGCGGCTGTCGGTCCATTTCAAGTGGGGGACGATCGGTCCCAGAGCGGTCTATGCGGCGACCGAGCGGGCAGCCGAGCACGCCAACTCATCCGAAGCCGAATCGAGCGTCGAATCGTTCCAGCGCCAGCTTGCCTGGCGGGAGTTTTACGCGCACGTGCTCGCGTTCAATCCCGAAATCGTCGTCGAGAACTTCAGTGGGTACGAGTTCGAGATTCCCTGGCGCAACGATTCCGACGAACTCGCTGCCTGGAAAGCAGGGGAGACGGGGTATCCGATCGTCGATGCAGGGATGCGACAGCTGCTGGAGACTGGTTGGGTCCACAACCGTGTCCGGATGATCGTGGCGTCGTTTCTGACGAAAGACCTGCTGATCGACTGGCGGCGCGGATACGACTGGTACCGGCAACAACTAGCCGATCACGAGACGGCAAACGACGTCGGCGGCTGGCAGTGGGCCGCCTCGACCGGGATGGACGCCCAGCCGTATTTCAGGGTGTTCAATCCGATGAAACAGGGCAAAGACTACGATCCCAACGCCGAGTACATCACACGATTCGTTCCGGAACTCGCCGACGCGACTGCAGCCGAGATCCACGACTGGCACGAGTTGACACCCGCAGAACGCGAACGGATCGCCCCCTCGTATCCGGCCCCGATCGTCGACCACGCCGATCGGCGCGAGGAGGCGATCGCAGCGTTCGAGCGGGCGCGTGGCGATTCGTAGCTGTCGACGCCCGCCGATCAGCGATCGCAGCGGCGAGACACTCGCCGCCGGTGAGTATCCAGCCTTGCGTCGGTGATCGAACCGACACCCCACCACGATCTACCGCAGGCCGGACGTCATTGCCACAGTTTCCGCGTGTCTCGGGTGCCGTTGTGCTGCGTTCTCGTTGGGGTGTGTGTTTATACCACAGATCGGAATACGGTACCGTATGTTTTCCCCAGGTGAGGGGTACTCATCGAACGAAACGGTTCCGGCGTCCCAGGCCATTATCACGGCGATCGCCGCCCACGAGGGTGTCGACGTGACCGAAATCGAGCCACCGGAGTACAAACCCCTGTACAGCGTGGTCAACCCCGAGGCACTCGACGCGCTGTTTCGCCCGGCCGCTACCCGAACATCCAATCAGTCGACGGGCTCTCGCGCTGGCCCAACCGGGCGCGTCGTCATCGAGTACGAGGGATACGAGATCACTGTCGACGGCGACGCACAGGTGGAACTGGTCGATCTCTCTGCGGATGACACAGACACTGACGCCGATTCGATCGACGATGCCGACACTGACGCCGATTCGATCGACGACTGAGTTCGCTGCTACCGAATCGTGTACTCGACGATGTCGTCACAATCACACGCTGGACAGGCCCTCGTTCCAGTATCTACCGACGTCCCACAGCGACGACACTCCGTCACGACCACGTGATCTCGTCCGCGGATGAGGCCCACAATCGCGTCACGAACGATGCTGTTCGACGAGTTGGTTGGCGCTCGGTGTCCATCTACCATACCACAAGCCTCCGTGATATCAGTATTAGTTACTGTATTCATACCAATACTCTCATGATAGTTGAACAGTAGGTGTCCTCGGCAGATTTCTGTCGGTCCCAGGGATAGTTGCGACGGCATGTCAGTGGCCACCCGATCGGGCAGTTCGCCCCGCAGGTCACGTTGGTCCCCGGACACAATGGGCGATTCTCGCACCGAACCGCAGGTCCGTCGGGCGATCGGTGTGTCCGCTACTGTCTAATAAACGGCTGCCTACTCGCCGATCGAGACCGTTCCCCCCTCCTCGCTGGACTGGTAAATGCCAGCGACGACCTGCTGGACCCGCAAGGCCCGTTCGACGCTATCACTGATCGTCTCTTCGTCGTAATTCCCGTTCGCGATCGCGTCGAAGAACGCTCGCTGTTCTTCCGTGTGCGTGTCGTTCTGTGTCGTCTCGACCGTCGTGTTCTCGAGGTGGTCGGGACCGATCGTGCTCGCGGAGTGAAAAGAGAGATCGCCGTCGAGTAGGTCGAACCGGGCGGCTGAATCGGTTCCACGGACGACGAACTTGTGGTTCGAGGGCCGGTTTGTCGCCCAGGCAACTTCGAGCGAAATCGTCCGGTTTCCTGCACAGCGGACGAACGCGCTGGCGGAGTCGTCGACGTCGAACCCTGCGGGACCCGCGTCGTCTGCCCACATTTCGAGATACGCGTACTCCTCACGAGAACCGAACTCCCCGCGGGCGACACCGGTTACCTCACGCACCTCGGGATAGCCGAGCAAGTACAGTGCGAGATCCACGGCGTGAACGCCGAGATCGATGAGCGCCCCGCCGCCGGCGATATCGTGGCGCGTGAACCACGAGCCACGACCGGGGATCCCTCGACGACGGACGTAGTTCGCTTCGACGTGCGAGACGTCGCCGAGCTCACCCCGATCGATGCGGTTTTTGACGATCTGGACGGTGTTCGAAAACCGGTTGTTGAATCCGACCATGCAGACCCCCTCGGAGTGAGCGGCTGCCTCGGCGATCCGTTCGGCACTTTCGAGGGAGTGGGCGAGCGGTTTCTCGAGCAGCACGTGTAGGTCCCGTTCGAAGGCGTCGACTGCGTACTTTTCGTGGTACTTGTTCGGTGTCGTGATGATAACCGCATCAACGACATCGTACAGCTCGGTGTGGTCCTCGTACACATCGACATCGTACCGGCGGGCAAAACGTGTTCGCGCCTCGGCGGCGACGTCCATCCCCCCGACGAGTGGTACGTCAAGATCGAGCAGCCGTTCCGCGTGGTACTGGCCGATGTTGCCGAGGCCGACGATGCCAGTCGTGATCTCTGATCGTTCTGGTGTCATTAGCGGGCTCCGTGAGCGGCGACGGATCGGTTCAGTCCCCGATGGTGTAGCTCGATCTTGGTTCTCGATCGCCTTTGGTATATTGCCAACTACCTCTCCTCTCAGTGGTACGATCTGACCGCTACAGCCAGATCGCTTTCTCTCGGCGGATCCGACCAGTCTCCAGGCAGGACCGAACGGCAGTTTTCGACCCTACCGACCATCATCAACCGGCAGTGAGTGATTAACTGTCGGCCTCCGTCGCCGTCGTCCCGGGTTCGCGCTCCGATCGATCGGTGAGACCGTGGACCAGCGCCTCACCGGTCGCGGTGTCGAAGAGATGAATCTTCGATCGATCGAGAACGACGTTGACGTCCTGTTCGGCCTCGATCTCCGTGTCCGGTGTCACACTCATGAGCAACTGGTTAGGCGAGGCAGCGGGATCTTCCTCCATCGAGCCGCCGGCCGCCTCGTCGAGCATGAGGTAGACGAATACCTCGTCGCCCATCGGCTCGAGGACGTCGGTTCGAGCGTCGATCGGGTCCGTCGGCTGGGTGAGTGAGTCCGCGTAGCGTGTGAGGTGGACGTCCTCCGGTCTGACACCGAGCGTGACGGCGTCGCCGACACCTCTGGCCGGAAGGACTCTCGGATCGAGATCGATGCGGAAGTTGTCGGTATTGAGGCCACCCTCGACGATCTCTCCCTCGACGAAGTTCATCGACGGTGAGCCGATGAAACCGGCGACGAAGCGGTTCGCGGGCTCGTTGTAGCAGGTCAGCGGGGGTGCGATCTGCTGAAGTTTGCCGGCGTTGAGCACCGCGATCCGATCGGACATGGTCATCGCCTCGGCCTGGTCGTGGGTGACGTAGATGATCGTCGTCTCGAGTTCGCGGTGGAGCCGCTGGAGTTCGGTCCGCATGTGGACGCGCAGCTTCGCGTCCAGGTTGGCGAGTGGCTCGTCCATCAGGAAGACGTCTGGGTTCCGGACGATCGCGCGGGCGATCGCGACCCGCTGGCGCTGGCCGCCAGACATCTCGTCGGGCATCCGGTCGAGCATGCCTTCTAGCTGGACGATGTCGGCCGCCTGTTCGACGCGACGTTCGATCTCCTCGTCCTCGTAGGTCCGCAAGCGAAGGCCAAAGGAGATGTTGTCGAAGACGTCCATGTGGGGGAACAGGGCGATGTTCTGGAAGACCATCGCGACGCCCCGGTCTTTGGGTGCGAGTCTGGTGACGTTATCACCGCCGATGAAGATCTCGCCGTCGCTGGGTTTGGTGAGGCCGGCGACGGTCTCCATCGTCGTCGACTTCCCACAGCCCGAGGGGCCGACGAAGGTGACGAATTCGCCGTCTTCGATCTCCATGCTGATGTTGTCGACTGCGGTGACGTCTTCGTAGCGTTTCGTGACGTTTTCGAGTTGAACTCGTGCCATTGTTCTGGGGTTTGTGGTCGGTTTTGGGTGGTCGTGCGATGGTTCGAGTGGTCGTGTGGTCGGTGGTTGTGGTGGTGTGAGTGCCTATTCTTTGAGTGCACCTGCGGTGAGCCCGCTGACGATTTTCTCCTGGGCCACGATCACGAGGATTGCGACCGGGAGGACACCGATGATGCTCGAGGCGGCCATCAGGTGGAACAGGATCTCGTACTGGCCCTGGTAGCCGAGGATCCCCTCGAGGATCGGTGCCCAGTTCTCCGGCTGGCCGTCGGTCATCAGGAACGAGAAGAAGAACTCGTTGTAGACGGCGATGAAGGTCAACACGCCCGCGGTCGCCACGCCCGGAGCCGAGAGTGGGATAATGACCCGGAACAGCGCCCCGAGACGGGTGGTTCCCTCGACGCGGGCTGCGTCTTCGAGCCCGTCAGGGATCTGTGCGTAGAACGTCGTCAGAATGAAGATCGCAAGCGGCATGAAGATCGCCGAGATCGGCATCACCATCGCCCCCGGCGTGTTGTAGAGGGTCCCGTCGCTCATGACGGGTTCGAGGATCGTCACTGGCGTGTTGAACAGATCGTTCAGCGGGATGAAAAACGCCGCTGGCGGGAAAAACGACACGACCAACACGAGCAGCATTAGCGGCGTCTTGGCCGGGAATTCGAGCCGACCGAAGGCGTATCCCGCGAGGCTGGCGACGACCAACACGAGGATTGTCGAGGCCGTCGCGATGACGAAGCTGTTGAACATGTACCAGTGGAACGGCAACGTCTGGAACACCTCGATGAACGCGCCCGGATTGAACCCGTTTGGCGTGAACACGATGTCCTGAAGCTGTCCTTCCGGCGTCAACGCGACCATAAGTAGCCAGTAGAAGGGAAACAGCGTCGTAAACAGGAAGAAGATCGCTGCGGTGTAGAACATCGCCTTGTAGACACGCTGTGGGTTCTGGATGGAGCGATCGACCCAGCGCTGGATCGGGCCACGATCGAGTTCGGCATCGTGGCTGTCTTCGAGCACCGCGCCGCCGTCGGTGACTCGGGTGTGTGACCGGCCACCGTCTGGAAGTCGGGGCTGCGATCGCCCGCTGTCGGTTTCCGCGTCGGTGCGCCCATCTCGTGGTGAATTGTGATCGTCGGTCATCAGTAGAATCCAGCCTCCGTGTCCCGGAACAGGGCGATGTACACCATGATGAACAGGCCGATGACCAGTGCCGTCAGGAACGCCACGGCTGCGGCCGTTCCGAAGATGCGCGTACCGCCGAACATCGCCTCGACGACCATACACGTCAGCGACGGCACGGTTGTACAGCCGACACTCGATTCGATCAGGCCGTAGACGCGCATTGCGTCCATCGTGCGAAACAGCATCGCGACGAGCAGTGCTGGCAGGATCAGCGGCAGCGTGATCAGCTTGAACCGCTGCCACGGCGAGGCGCCAGCCACTCGCGCGACCTCATAGAGGCTCCGATCGACGCTCTGGAGCCCAGCGAGGATCAACAGCGCCATGAACGCTGTCGACTTCCAGATATCGGCGACGAGGACGATCACGAAAGCGTCCTGGCTATCGGCAAGCGGGTTCGGGCCGAAGAGGCCGAACCACTGCATCAGGTCCGTCCCGAAGCCGACCTCCGGCTGGAACATCAGGAAGAAGATCATCCCCTGGATGACGATCGGAACGGCCCACGGGAGGATGATCGCGACGCGAACCCAGCGCCGGCCGCGGAACTCCTGATCTAAGATCAGCGCCTGCCCGAAGCCGAAGACGGTCTCGAAGAAGACGCTGATGATCGCAAAGCCGAGCGTGACGAACAGCGCCTGTTGCAACAGCGGCACGCCGAGATCGATGAACGGGAACGACGTCGTCAGCGTCACGTCCATAAACTGCTGTGCCAGTCTGACGTCGCCTGTGAGTACGTTGACGTAGTTCTCGATGCCGACGAAGCCGCCGAGTGGTTCGAGTCCCCGCGTCTGGTCGTCCTGTAGCGACATGACGAACGTCATCAACAGCGGGTAGAACGCGATGAACGCGAGCAACAGGAACGACGGGATCAACAGCAGATAGGCGTAGGCTGCCTCGCTCAAATTCTCCATCCAGTTGGTGATGGCGTTTCCAGTGCGATCTCTGCCCGTCGTCTCGCCAGTCTCTGTTTCAGTTGACATCTTCACCCCCCACGTCCGCCTCGCTCCGTTCGAGCCGATCGGCCAGATCTTCCATTGCAGCCTCGGGAGACTTGACGCCTCGATAGGCCCGATTAACCTCCTGGTAGATGTGTGCCGACTGCTCCGGCCAGACGTCAGTCACCGGTCGTGGGACGGCGTTGTCGGCTGCGATCTGGATGGTCTCGGCGTAGTTCGCGACGGCGCCGGACTCGTCGGGGTCGACCTCCTCGAGCAACTCGACGATCGGCGGGATCCATCCCTGGATCTCGAAGATCGTAAGCATCACCTCCTCGGTTGCGAACGCATCCATCACCTGCAGTGCTTCGTCTTCGACCTCGCTATCGGGATTGAGCGTCAGATGCCAGCCGCCGAGGGCGGATGCGGTGCCACCGAGACCGTCGTACTCGGCTTCGCCCTCCTCGACCCCGTACGGCATCGGCATCATCCCGATATCCTCGCCCATCCCCTCGTCGTGGGCGATCGCGATCGAGTACGGCCAGTTGCGGTGTGCTATGACGTTGCCACCCGCGAAGGGGCCGCGGGCGTCCTCCTCGGTGTACTGGACGACTGCCGTGGGTGCGATCTGTTCGAAGCCTTCGAGGGCGTGGTCGTCTTCCTGCCCACGAATGAACGTCCGCATCATTCGGATTGCGTTGAGTACGGGTTCTTCTTCGACCGTGACCTCGCGGTCGCCCGCTTCGAACAGGTCGTCGAGGCCGCCGAAGTAGGCCCCACCCCAGGTGCTCATCATCTCGTTGAAGGTACAACAGGAGAGTCCCTCGTACGCGGCCGCCTGCGTGGTAAAGCCTGCTGCGGTACCGGTTTCGTCGCGGACGTCGGCTGCGACCTCCGAGAACTCTTGCCACGATAGCGGCTCGGTGGCCCAGTCGTCGGTGTCGTAGCCGACTTCTTCGACGAGGTCCTGGCGGTACTGCATCGTCCCGAAGTCGGGAAACAGCGGGAGTGCGTGTAGCTCCCCGGTATCCGGGTGCCGGGCGGTCTCGACCGCCGCATCGAGATACTCGTTTTCGATCATATCGACGGTGTCGTCTGCGAGCCGATCGTCAAGGGTGACCGTCTGCTCGCGCAGGAGGAATGGAATCGTCCAGCCACTGTCCATCATGAACAGGTCGGGTTCCGATCGTCCCGCCTGCAGCGCAGACTGTGCGGCCGCTCGGCGCTGTTCGGTCTCGTCGGGCCCGGTCCGGACTTCGACTGTGATGTCCTCGTCGAGGCCAGCGTCCCAGAGCGCCTGGTGTAACTCACCGTCAGGATCCATAATGTCCTGAAAGTCCGTATCGCCGTAGGCGACGACCGATCCGGGCTCTACACCCCGTCCGAGACACCCTGCCAGACCCACCGATCCCACGCCGGCCACCGAAGCGGCAGCGACGAACGATCTTCGGGATACCCCAGTCCCCGTGTCACGGGTGTTGTTATCTCGTCCCATTCTTCATGAAAGACCGTTTTGAGACGCATAATTGTTTGGCAGGCACGCTGAAATAAATCCTGAAACTCTCTCAAACTGGATTGTTTAATCCGAAACTAACTGAGAGCGAAATTCGATAACTCTGTTATACTCTGATACCGTCACTTACGGCAATTTTCACTCCCCTCCCCGTTCTCAGTATCGGGGAGGGGTAGATCGGATGGAAGTAGCCACCGTCTCTGTGGCGAGAAATCGAACACAAGCGGCTACGAACAACCCCAGCAGAGGATTTGACGAGACGGAAGCGGCCGCGACTGGGGACAGCAAGTGATTGAACGGGACGGGATTGGGTTGCGATCGGGGACAGCAACGGGGTGACCGAGACGGGAGCGGCTTGGATCGACTGCAGTGACGGATCGGTCCCGACTCACGGCCCGGCACAACTGCGCTGGCTCCGACTGTGAATTGAGTCTGATGAACGTATCCTTTCAGTCCTCGATCGCTGGCGGCTCGCGGCGTCCGATGTGGATCTCGTGGGCTTCGATTTCCTCGAGTGCTGCGACCCGGCCGCCGATCGTGATCTCCTCTCCATCCTCGCTCTCGATTGTCAGTGCAGCGACCTCCTCGCTCACCTCGAACGAGACATCGAGGACCCGACCACGGACAACACGCTGATTGCCGGCTGTGACGTCCCGGCCCTCGATCGTCGCATAGAACTCCCCGCCTTCGTCCATGAGGTCTTTGACGCACCGGCGAATGGAGGCGTACTTGCGGGGGTAGTTCCGCTCGCTTCCGTCCTCGGCGAGGCTCCGTTCGGCCGTCGTCCAGAGGACGGTGCCGAAGAAACCAGACACCAGAAAGCCGAGTGCCGATCGGTTGAAGATCACGCCGTATCGGTCCTTGTCGTCGCGGAGGGCGTCCTGTGTCGCGTACACCGAATAGCTCCCGTCAGCGACGGCCACGACTGGTGTGGTGATGCCACGACGCGCACGTGCTGTCGTCGCCACCTCGAGATACTCGAACGTCTCCGGATCCGGTGCCTGTGAGGCCGGCGTCACGATCAGGTCGACACTGACGTCGGCGCTGACGGCAGCAGCCAACTTGTCCTCGAAGCGGGTAAGGAGATCGGGGGTCAGCGAGAGAGAGAGTTCGTACTCTGCAGCGTCGATGACTTCCTCTAGATACCGCAGAATCGTCGAGCGAGACTTGACCAGCGAGACGGCTTCCGTCTCTCGGGCCGGTGCGGTGTAGCGGGCCTCGAGTTCGTCGATCATCTGTTCTAGGGAGTGTTGGACCTCGTCGAACGCGTCGCCCGGATCGATCGCGACGACTTTCATCGGCCGGGACTCGCGTAGTTCGACGAGGCCACGATCGCTTAGACTCCGGACGGTATCGTAGACGCGGGGCTGTGGAATATCGGTGCGATCGGCAATCTCGCTCGCCGTCAACTGCCCTTGTTCGAGGACGGTGAGGTAGGCGTCGATCTCGTACTCGCCGAGGTTAAATCGGTCCCCGACCCGCTCGACGGTCGAGCGAAGTTCGTCTGATGCCATATTGGATCGAATGCTCTCGACGGCTATATGATTTATTATGCACTGAGTAACACGCAGTTTCGAAACCGAGTTCTCCCTTGCGGGCGTGGGTCAGAACCCTTATTCGCTGCCGCCCTGAGAGTGCTTCCATATGCGCGGATTGCTTCAGGGAACGGTGACTGCGATCGAGCAGGACGTAACCGGGTACCTTCCCGATCTCGTTCCCGAGTTCGTCGTCCCGCTTGCACTCGCCGCGCTCGTCATCATCATCGGCTGGTATCTCTCGAAAGTCGTTGTCCGAATCACTGGCCGGACAGTCGCCCAGCGGATCGAACGACCGAGTGTCACACGAACCGTGCTTCGGGGCGTCAGGGTGTCGGTGCTGCTCGTCGCGGTCGGTATCGCCGCAAGTATTCTCGGCGTCGGTGGGGTCGAGATCCTCCTCTCGGTGACCGTTATCTCGGCCGTGATCGCGATCGTACTCGCACCGCTGGTCGGCAGCTTCGTCAACGGGCTGTTCGTTCTCGCGGACCAGCCGTACGAGATCGGGGATATGATCGAGATCGTCGACGAGGGCCACGTCGGGTTCGTCGAGGACATCACGATCCGGTATACGAAGATTTTCACGCTCCAGAACACGTTCATCGTCATTCCGAACTCCGATATCCAGCAACGGGACGTGGTCAACCACTCCGCAGAAGACGAGCGGACTCGGCTCTCGATCGCGTTCGACATCACCTACGGCAGCGACGTCGAGGCCGCACAGCAGGGTGCCGAGCGCGCCGCGCGATCGGTCGACGAGGTTATTTCCGGTGGACCGGATATCCGGATCGGCAGCGCACGCTACGCCGCGGCCCCCGTCTGTGCGATCGACGAGTACGGCGACGACGGGATCGCACTGAGGCTGTACTTCTGGCTTAACCAGCCGTACAAGCGAACCGTCGTCCGATCGGCCGTCCACGAAGCGATCAGGACACGCTTTGCTGACATTGGCGTCGAGTTCGCGTACCCGCGTCGCCACCACGTCTTCGACGAGACCAGCGGCGTCGCACAGGTAGCCGTCGACGAATCCGGTTCGGAACGCATCCGCCGCGAGGGGACGATCGAGGCGGGCGATGGCGCAAGCGAGTAGCGATCGGCCGTGGTCCTCTCCGACTACGTGATGTGTCGGCTCGCAGTCGGGCCCACAGCCAGTTCCAGTCGATAGTGCATTTTGATACGTGTTGACCGTGTATCGGCCGACAGATGTACGACGATATTCTCGTTCCGACTGATGGGAGTGACACGATAACCGAAACGCTCGCACACGGGCTGCCGATCGCGGCAGACAACGATGCGACGGTCCACGCGCTATACGTCGTCGACAGCAGAATCACCGCCGCTGCATCTGGCGAGTCGAGACGTGAACTCGAGCAGTCACTGGAGGCGGAGGGAGTGGACGCCGTCGACGCTGTCGCAGATCACGCTGCCGAGGTGGGGGCAGAGACTGCTACTGCTGTCCGAAAAGGGACACCCTCGAAGGCGATTCTGGAGTATGCCGACGAGCAGGCGATCGATCTGATCGTCATCGGAACACGAGGAAAGAGTCCACGCGAAAAGATGGTCTCACTCGGCAGCGTCTCGGAGCGCGTCGTCGACAACGCCGCGGTTCCGGTGTTCGTCGTTCGCGGGGCTGGCAACGATGATGCCCGGTAACGGGTAGGACGTGGTGTGGTCGAATCGATACAGCCTCCAACGCTCGGGATCTGCGATGGCTACCGCGCAGCCAGGTTTCGACAGCACTCACTTTGCAGCCGAGGCTTCGACGGTGATCACGTCGCAGTCGAGATGGGTTCGGAGGTACCGATCGATGTCCGGGTTGTCAGTGAACCGGCGGAAGATCCGTCGTAATCGACTCGCCTGTCGCGTCCCGATGACGACGGCGTCGGCGTTCTCTGCGGCGACTTCGTCGAGAATGCTCTCCTCGACGAGAAAGCCGGTTCGGACGACGTACCGAGTGTTTTCGATCCGTCCGAACTGCTCTTCGACGGCGTTTTTGAGATCCGTTCGGCGGACTTTTTTCCCGTTCTGATAGAGGTCGACGTGCAACACCGTCAGCGCTGCGTCTCGCTCGCGAGCGACCTCGATCGCTCGTTCGAGCGTCCGGCGTGAGTGCTTCGTTAACGGGTATCGAACGGGGACCACGACCAGCGTCATCAGCATAGCGAACGGTTTCCGGCCGGGTAAACGTTTCAGTTATCCCGTCACATCGTGCGAAAATGCGACACGGTATGCGGTCACGATCGCCAGTACTGGTTCCTGGACAGACAGTCATTTACTCTTTGCACCGATACCGGTACCCATGGAATCACGGACGACCGAGGACGGGACGACGGTCTACGTGTCGACGACCGACGGCGACAGGGGGTCCGAGGGCCCGTTTCTCGTCGCCTACGAGAGTCGTGACGCTGACCGCCGTTATGGCTGGTTCTGTACGAACTGTGAACGGTTCGACAATGCGATGGACTCGATGGGACGAATCAAATGCAACCAGTGTGGTAACTTCCGTAAGCCGACCGAGTGGGACGCTGCCCACGAGTGACCAGGTGGCGTCTCTCCGGGCTACGCGGCTTCGCTTTGGAGACACTACTCCCGTTACTAACGACCCGCCCTCGTCCACCAATGAGCTAGTATATTCTCGATTAGTTACCGAACCGTCGAACAGTGTGCCCGATCGTCCTGACGAACCGGCGAAATCTTTTCGCATACTAACATTTATGATGGATGGCTGCGTTGGTGTATACGAATGGGTCCTGTTAACATGCGACTCGTCGAGCAGGCCAGGTCGATTTTCGCAGAGTTAGGCTACACCGTCGAAGGGAACGGCCCCGAGTTCCGAGCCGAACGAGAGTGGAAAGTCGTGCACGTCAACACCGTACTCGAAAATGGATCGCTTCCGTCCGGATCGGGAGAGTTCCACTGTTTCGTCGCTCGGCCCGAAGACGCAGACGGCTTAGAACAGCGTCTGCGAAGCGTTGACCCGGACTACGAGTGGGCGATTATCGTCGCGGATGGGAACGAGTATCAGGTCGAGCGCGCCCCACCGGGACCGCGAGTGTCAGCCTGACAGCCGCCCTCGGTCAGTTTTTTAACGCACGTCGTGTCGCTGTGACACCGGCACCCGGATCGACAGCCGCGCCCATCGTGTCGAGCACGTCGCCAAGCGCCGTCACCACGTAGATGACGTTCTCGGGGCGCGCAGAGTATCCCATACAGCCGATGCGGAAAATCTCGCCGTCGAGATCGCCGAGCCCGCTCGCGACTTCGAGATCGTACTGATCGAGCAACGCGCTACAGACGTCGCCATCATCAATGCCGTCGGGAACGCGGACAGCGTTCAGACTCGGGAGCCAGTACTCCTCAGGGGCGTTCATTTCGAGCCCCATCGACTCGATACCGGCTTTCAACGCACCTGCAAGCCGTTCGTGGCGTGCCCATCGGTTCTCGATTCCCTCCTCGGCGACCAGTCGTAGCGCCTCTCGTAGGGCGTAGACGTTCGTAATCGGCGCGGTGTGGTGGTAGGCTCGTTCGTCGCCCCAGTAGCCTTCCAGCAAGGAGAGATCGAGATACCACGATCGGGGTTTCTCATCGCGCGAGAGGACTTTCTCCATTGCGGCCTCCGAGAGGGTAAGCGGGCTCGCACCTGGCGGACAGGAGAGACACTTCTGTGGGCCCGCGTAAGCGACGTCAATCCCCCACTCGTCGACGCGGAGTTCGACTCCGCCGATCGAGGTGACGGTGTCGGCGATCACCAGCGCGTCATGGTCGTGGGCAGCGGCGGTGAGTTCGGGCACGTTGGGCTGGCGGACACCCGTACTCGTCTCGGCGTGAACGAAACCGAACACGTCGGGATCGTGTTCCGCGAGTGCGTCTGAGACGTTCCCGGGATCGAGTGGCTCACCCCACGGCGCATCGACCTCGACGATCTCACCGCCTGCGCGGCGAGCCATCGACGCCATCCGGCCCCCGAAGTAGCCGTTCGTCGGCACCAGCATCGTGTCTCCGGGCTCGACGACGTTTCCGATCGCGGCCTCCATCGCGGCCGAGCCAGTCCCCGAGACCGGAATCGTCCACTGGTTGTCGGTCCGGAACGTGTAACGCAGTAGCTCCTGAACCTCGTTCATAATCTCGACGAACGATGGATCGAGATGCCCCACGAGCGGCGTGCTCATCGCTCGTAGCACACGCGGGTTGACATCGCTCGGCCCTGGCCCCATCAGCGTCCGATTGGGTGGTGTCAGTTCAGTGATTTCCGTGACGTCGATCGAATCCTGGGCATCTTCCATGCGAGTGAGATGTGATGGGTCTCATAAAAGCGTTCATACCCTTGCGAGTCCCGGACACCGATCGAGAGGGCAGTACTCTCAGTTGCTGTCAGCAGGCATACATTGAATATCCACCGCGATGTACCGCAACGAGCAATGGTCTTCAAAAAGATCACCTTGATCGGGACGAGCACGGAGAGCTTCGACGACGCTGCCGACGACGCGATCGATCGGGCCGAAGACACCCTCGAGAACGTCTACTGGATCGAAGTAGACGAACTGGGCGTCGAAATCGCAAGCGTCGAAGAACGGGAGTACCAGGCGGAAGTCACCGTCGCGTTCGAACTGGAGGACTGACGGCAGCCGTCCGCGTTCGATCGATTTTTTGAACTGGTCGCTTCATACTGTGAACCAGCAGTTGCTGTCACACGATTGTCCAGGAGAAGCGCGGGCGTCGGTTCGCCGACTGGGTCGGATCCGTTGGCGAGTTATGTGCGGAACGATTCTCCACAGCCACACTCGCTGACGACGTTCGGGTTCTCGACGTGGAACCCTTCGGCTTGCAGCCCGTGTTCGAAATCGAGGACGCTTCCTCCGATGTATTTCAGGCTGGCTGGATCGACGAACACGCGGAGCTCGTGGTGCTCGTAGATCGTGTCGTCGTCGTCCGGGGAATCGTCGAACCGCATTCCGTAGGAGAGACCGGCACAGCCACCCTGCTGGACGAAGAGGCGAAGCCCGGCCTCACCGTCGTCGAGCCCTTCCTTTTCGAGCAGCGAGGTCGCCTGTTCGGCGGCATCCTCCGTCACTTCGATCTGTGGCCGTGTCTCCTCGTCGCCGCCCTCCATGCTGTCCGTGCTCATATACACCTGTATCCGCGCGATGATGTTAACTGTGACGCCCCACGATAGGATCGCGAACTAGCCACTCTCGGTAACATTCAGTTGGCTGCTTCTCGTCCCGCCCGAAACTGGCTCCTCCTCGCGAGTCGGTTCGCCCCTCACCTCGCCGATCGACCGCGACCCGCCGGTCGCTGTGGGCTTGCCGTTTCGTGCTAGCCGCCTGACTCGCCTTATGCGTTCGATCGGCGCTGTACCGATCGATAGAACGTCCCGAACATGCGTTTGTCGTTTGCCGACAACTCCACGTCGTTCTCCGCGAGCAACTCGATCATCCGCTCGATGTCGCAGTCGTACCACATCGAGAGAATACGCACGTTTTGCTGTGCGTAATCGTAGTTGCGTTCGAGGACGCGCACGTCGGTCGGATCGACCTCATGCGGTTCCATCGGACAAGAGTTCGCGCCGCAGTTATGTAAAACCAGTTTACGATTCGGTGACCTGTTTTCGACGATCGAGACGCCGGGTAACTACAGCTTACAGTCGGTCAATCATCGCTGTCGAGGCGTGTTCTGACGCTCGCCGCGTGGGCCTCTAACCCCTCCGCGTCGGCGAGTGTCGTCACCGTGTCGCCGATGTCGGCCAACCCGTCGGGCGAGAGCCGCTGGACCGTGGTCGATCGGAGGAACGTTTCGACTGAGAGTCCGCCAGTGACCCGAGCCCCACCGTTGGTCGGCAGGACGTGGTTGGTGCCGCTTGCGTAGTCACCCGCTGCGACGGGGGTGTTCGGGCCGAGGAAGACGCTTCCCGCGCTGTCGATACGCGCGAGGATCGATTCGTCGTCGTCGGCGATGATCGAGAGGTGTTCGGGCGCGTACGATTCGGTGAAGAGAATCCCCTCGCTCATCGATCGGGCCAGCAGGACGCCGCTGCCGTCGTTGGCGAGCGCTTGCCGGATCACGTCTTCGCGTGCACGCTCGCTGGCCTGCGTTTCGATCGCTTCCGTGACGGCTTCGGCCGTCCCTTCGTCGTCGGTGACGGCGACCACCGAGGCGTTCGGATCGTGTTCGGCCTGGGCGACCAGTTCGGCGGCGACGAGCCCCGGATCGGCCGTCTCGTCGGCGACGACGACGACCTCGCTCGGTCCTGCGAGGAAGTCGATCTCGACGTCGCCCCGGACCGCGGCCTTCGCGGCGGTGACCCACCGGTTGCCCGGGCCGACGATCTTCTGTGCGCGCGTGATCGTCTCGGTGCCGTAGGCGAGTCCGGCGATTGCCTGTGCGCCCCCGACGCTGTAGACGGCATCAGCTCCGGCAGCGTGAATCGCCGCCAGCGTGGCCGGGTTCGGGTCGTCAGCCGGTGGCGTCACCACCGACACGTGGTCGACGCCCGCGACGACCGCCGGAACGACCCCCATGATCGCACTCGATGGGTACGCCGCCGAGCCACCGGGGACGTAGACGCCGACGCGATCGAGCGGGCGAAATCGCCGACCGAGCTCCCGACCCGGCGAAAACTCCTCGCGCCAGTCCTCGGGAAGTTGTGCCTCGTGGAACTCGCGGACGTTATCGGCGGCGGCCGCGATCGCATCCTGGAGCGCTGGATCGAGGTCGTCGTACGCACGCTCACACGCGTCCGTAATCTCGATGTTCCCGAGTTCGACGTCGTCGAACTCGCTCGTAAACTCGCGGACGGCGACGTCGCCTTCCTCACGGACCCGATCAACGATCTCACGGACGTCTCCGCTGACCGCCTCGATGCCGGCGTCGCGCTCGAAGAACGCGGCGCGGTCGTCCGGCCCGAGATCGGCGATCGACTGCACGTCGAGTGTCATACCTCCGCCTTCGGACGGCGAGCGAAAAACCGTTTCCTTGTCGGATCGAGAGCGATATCGGGAGCGGGGTCGAGTCAGCGATCAGTCGGTGTCGCGATCACGCCTGTCGTGGTTACGAGCCCGAGTCCAACTACGTCGCAAGACCAGCTCAGACTATGTCTCCCCCGTTTCGACCTTCCAGACCCCGATGGCGTCGAGTGTCGCCCTGAGAAACAGATAGACGAGCAAGACGAAGCCGACGACAGCGAACGGTGTCTGTAGCAGTTCTGCAGTTCCACGCCCGACGACCAGCTGGCTGAAGCCGCGGACGAAGAAACTCACACCGACGAGGCCGAAGGCAACGATCGCGAGTCGAACGAAGCCCGATCGATCCATAGCGATCCATCTATCGACAGGCGCTAAATCGTATCGATCGTCCCACGTTCGGGAAGACGCCACGTTCGGGGAGACGCTTCCACTTCGAAGTTCGAACTATTGTGAAACCCGCTCCGAGCGGCGCTCCAATCGATCTCGGTCGTCGATCGGTTCGAGATCGTTCTCGACGTGGTGGCACCTCGTCGGAGGACTCCCGTTGGAGCAGTCCCGCCGTGACCAGTTCGACTCGTCCTCTGCTCTGGCTGACAGAGTGTGCGCCGTCCGTCGCGAACTGACTAGCCGAGCGAGAGCGATAGGCTATTTGTGGTCGCGCCGCTACGAGCACTACAATGAGAGTCCGGCCGCCGACACCCTCTCGAGGTGAGCGACCGTGAGTTCATTCGCCGCCGTCACCCGGCGGTTCTCCCCGCCGAGCCCGTTCTCGACGCTCGTCTGGGCGACGATTCTGTTGCTCGAAGCGATGTTGATCGTCACGTACGTCCG
>LFCJ01000185.1_pt1 | contig 35793 bp, 55 predicted proteins | sample 643141 | NCBI WGS metagenome assembly LFCJ01 (sample SAMN03766243, study PRJNA286221) | soda lake metagenome | biome: soda lake; feature: Kulunda steppe; material: water; isolation source: sample B1-Br-g2 brine of Lake Bitter-1 | place: Russia: Kulunda steppe | collected 2010-07
TGGTTGCTGTGTTCTCTGCGCAGGAGGAAGTAGGGCGTAAAGGTGCGATGACGTCAGCCTTTAATGTGAGGCCTGACGCGGCTGTCGTCTTGGAGACTGCAAGGGCTGGAGATACTCCTAACATGGATTTGGATGACTCTGATGAGTTCACAGGTGACGGCTTTGGACTCACTATGGTTGAGGCTTCAGGCCGTGGAGTAATAACTCCGGAAAGCATTCGGAACTGGCTTATAGAGAGCGCTGAAAACGGTTTCAACTATCACAGAAAGCTGTATAACACTGGGAAGACTAATGCTGGGAAAATCAGTGTCAGCCGTTCAGGAGTGCCTACGGGTGTAGTAGTGATACCTACTAGGCATTTGCATACGGCGATAGAAGTCCTGAAAATGTCGGATGCAGAAGAAGCAGTAGACTTCATGGAAGAAGCTTTCGAGAGCTTTGAAGATCACTTCTAAGATGGGGTTGAACCAACAGTCTAGGCCTCAGTAATTTAATCTTCTACATCTAATTTTCATTTTATGACTGATTCTCCAATCCAGAAACTGAAGGATAAGTCCAGAAAAATCACGAATATTCAGGAGGCCTCAGAAATCTTGCACTGGGATCAAGAAGTTATGATGCCGGAAAAAGGGGTAGAGGCCCGGCAACAACAGCTTTCAACGCTATCAGGCCTAAGCCATCAAATACTGGTATCTGATGAATTAAAACAGATTTTAGAAAAAATCAATCCAAGTAAGTTGGATGAAGGAGGTAAAAGCAGTTATAGAGAAGTAAAGAGAGACCATGACAGGTCCTCAAGCATCGATCAAGAACTGATTGAGGAAATTTCCTCAAAATCCTCCCAAACACTGGATAAATGGAAGAAGGCCAGAAAAGAAGGAAAATTTGAAATAGTTCAAGAAGACCTAGAAGAACTAATTGAATTAAAGAGAGAATACGCCAACCAGATTAGCTCGGAGGAAGAACCTTACAAAGTATTATTCAAGGACTACGAACCGTACATCGAGTTTGAAAACATGCAGGAAGTAATGGAGGCCTTGAGAGACGAACTAACAGATTTATTTAAGAAAATTAAGGAATCTGGTATCAGGCCAGAAAACTGTTTCGAAAAAGAAGCCTCAGAAGAAAGACAGCTAGAATTAAATGAAGATATACTGGATGACCTAGGCTATGACTGGAGCCGGGGAAGACTTGATACTTCAGAACACCCTTTCACGGTCGGCAACCAACATGACGCAAGAATCACAACCCGTTTTAACACAGATGATATTTCCAAATCAATTCTACCTACAATCCACGAGTTCGGACACGCATTATACGAATTAGGCCTTCCAAAAGAGTATTATGGCTTACCTGCAGGAAGCTCAAGAGATCTATCCATCCATGAATCGCAGTCAAGGCTTTGGGAAAACCATGTCGCAAGATCAAAGGAGTTCTGGAACCATTTTACACCTAAGCTCCAGGAAATTGAGGCCTTCGAAAATATTTCCGTTGAACAGGCTTGGAAGTCTATAAACAGAGTGAAGGAAGAAAACTTGATCCGGGTAGAGGCAGACGAAGTAAGCTACCATCTTCATATCTATCTAAGATACAGCCTAGAAAGAAAGCTTATCAACGGCGAGATAGAAGTTGAAGAACTACCTGAAAAATGGGACGACAAAACAGAAGAACTCTTTGGTTTAAGCCCTGAAAATGACGTTGAAGGAGTTCTACAAGATATTCACTGGTATCAAGGCAGTATAGGTTACTTCACAACTTACTCTCTTGGAAGCGTGCTTTCAGCCCAGATATACAACGCACTGGAAGATGATATCGAAAATTTAGATGAAAAAATCAATAACGGAGAATTCACTGAACTGAGAGAATGGCTGAAAGAAAATATTCACAGTAAAGGAAGCCTATACAAAACCGAAGACTTAGTCAAGCAGGCAACAGGAGAAAACCTGAATCCTGATCATTTCCTAGATTATATCGAGGATAAATACAGAAATATCTACAACCTCTAAACCCGTCTTTCTACTTCTTTCTTTTTATTTGATTTCTTGAGCAACGATCTGTAAATTTCCCTGGTAAATGTCAACATTACCTGTTACTGTCGCAGTATCTGAAACATTTCTTAATTCAAAATCCACGACATTTATGCTGTCTGAAGAGTTTTCAACTGTAAAGAACGCTGCATTATCAGTCCGATGATAATCCCTTACATCCCCGGATACCTGAACAGTGTTTCCCATCCAAGTCTCATCTATTTCATTTATAGCGACTTTATCAGGCTCAATATAAGAATGCGAGATATGAAGTATTCCAAGACCTATAATTGAAAGAACTATACAAGCCCTGTAAATATCCTTTTCAGTTACATTCTTCATAACTCCTTCACATACATTTTCCTATATTTGGCGCCATTAGAAGTCATCTCCGACTCATAAAACACAAGCTCTGGGGCCTGAAAACTTCCAATAACTTTACCATTATATTCCTCCATGATCTCGTGCACATGCTTTTTCTCCAAAGCCCTCAACTTATCCACACGATTTAAGGTAATGTGAGGTCTGAAATCATGGTCGTTATCAGAATCTACTTCGTGATTTGAAGCTTTCTTAAATAAATTTTCTATACTCTCTGATTCGATTCCTGCCCACAACACTCTGACAAACTTTTTACTAGGAAATGCGCCAAGCCCTTTAATCCGGATGTTAAGTGGCTCTGTCTTTATTGACTCCAAGTAGGTTTTGATTTCAGCAATCTCTAATTCATCAAGATCTTCAAAGAACTCAAAGGTGATATGCATTTTCTCCGGTGGCACAGGCCTTCCAACATTTAATTCTTCCTGAATCTCTTTCAGTTTCCTGGTTTGTTCTTCAGGTATAGGTATTGCGGTGAATGCCCGCGTCATACATTCTTTTAACTGTCCCTCACTAATATTTGTTTGTAAACAGGTGTAAACTTGAATAATGGCTAATCCACGCGCAAAGGAGATCACAGGTCGAACGGTTGTATCAGAAGAACACGGTAAAAAATTCGGTAAAGTCCAAGACATGTCATTTGTCGCAGGCTCCGGAGAACTAATGAACCTTCTAGTAACCAATACTACAAAGCACTTAGATGATTCTGAGCTTCAAGAAGATAAAAAAGGCCGGAACATCATCCCGTTCAGCGCAGTAAGAAGTGTAGGAGACTTCGTAATAGTCTCAGAAGATGACATAATGTGAAGCCGAAAAGTCTTAGAGAACTTACAGAAGCAATGGCCGAAGAACTTGATGGCCGAGAAGACAGTTATTTTTGCACAATCCGAGATGAGCATATGGCGGTGGCAGAATGGGATTTTGATGATATTAGGCGTTCAGTACTTGTTGAGACTTCCGCTACGCATAAAGCGCTAATTGGAGTATATTTGCAGAAAAAGTATCCTTCAGGGGCTATAGGAGAATTTACAGAAGAAGCTTATCATATTGATACCAGAAATTTTACAGATAATTTTAGGCAGGCCTATAAAAACGCGAATGAATATGATGAAGAGGACCTGGAAATCAACCAGGCCCAGAGATTTTAACCGTCGATTATTCCTTCATCTTTCACTTTGAAGACGGCTTCTCCTTCAGGCATGTAAGGACTGTCTACCAAACGAGCAATTCTCTTGTCTTTCTTACTCTTTCTTAAGTAGAGTCTTACTGCTGAATTGTGTGCTACGATGTGGCCTCCAATAGCCTTGGTAGGGTCCCCAAACATTTGATCTGGGTTAGACATGACTTGGTTGGTTACAAGTACAGCCAAGTTGTGGGCATTAGCTAGTCTCAACAACGTATTCATATGCTTGTTCAGTTTTTGTTGTCGAGGTGCTAGTTCTCCACGCCCTACATAGTCGGATCGGAACTGTGCTGTCAGTGAGTCAACTACAATCAGGCCTATGTCGTTGTTCTGGCAGATTTCTTGTGCTTCGTCTGCTAGAAGCATTTGGTGGTCTGAGTTGAATGCTCTCGCAACGTGAATATTTTCAAGTACTTCTTCGACATCTTGGCCGTTGGCTTCCGCCATCTGCTCGATTCTTGTAGGTGTAAAAGTATCTTCGGTGTCGATATAGATTGCCTCACGGTTTAGGCCTCCTTCTTCTTCTGGAAGCTGGACGTTACATGATAATTGGTGTGAGATCTGGGTCTTAGCGCTTCCGTATTCTCCATATACTTCTGTTATGGCTTGTGTCTCAATTCCGCCTCCCAGAATTTCGTCAAAGTTTTTGCTGCTGGTGGTGATTCTCTTCATCTGTTTTCTTTTGTCGAAACGGTCTTTTCCGCTTTCAAATCCGATGTCTAAGAGTTTTCGGGATTCTGTGATGATGCTTTGAGCCTTTTTATTACCTAAATCTGCGATTTCAGATAGCTCTCCTGCGCTCATAGTGGCGATACTCATTAACTCTTCATAACCAGAGTCTCTGAGCTTTTCAGCCGTCTTCCCTCCTACTCCTTTAATGTCTTCTAATTCGACGTCGTCTGTCATTTCAAAAAACTCCCTCCATGTTTGTTCATAATATAAATTTTTTATGCTTCAAGAATTTCAAGCATTTCCTCAATTTTTTTATCCATCTCAACTTCCTTCATTTCATTTACCAGTATCTCAATTGCCCCAAAGTAGTCGTTGTAACGGGTTCTTCCTTCGATTTCTACTTCTTTACCTTTGACTTCTTCAGCTGCGTTTTCAACGGCATCAGTATCCATCTCTTTTTCCTGTTCTTCGGTAAGGCCTAACATGTCTCTTGCTTGGTCGCCGAAGAATACTGCCCTAATATTTTCCGTTCCATCATCTATAACTGCGGATACTGCCAGCCTTCCTTCAGGATCTTCTACTTCTGTACCATCATCGGTGACATAGTTTCCGTCGTCGTCTTCTCTAACTGTGTCTCCTGAGTCAGGGTCTACTCTGTAGAATGGATTAGATGTGTAGACGGCCATTATCATTCCATTAATGTTGAAGCTGTTTCCTTCACCAGCAACTTCTGAAATAGCTACTTCAGATGTAGACTGTAACTCTATATCATCAAACTCTTCTTTTTCATCTTCGTCAACCATTTTTACCTGTGCAGAATCACCTAGTCTTAACTCTGCTCTGCCTTGATCGTCCTCAACGGTGTAGCAGCCGGACATTTCGATTACATCGCCTTCATCAACATTCTGAGCAATCTCAGTTTGCTCATCCCATAAAGTGACTCTGATAGTACCTGTATCATCTCCAAGTACTAGGTTCTGGACTTTACCATCTTCCTCATCGTCATCTCTTTCAAAAGTATTCAATTGAGATACGTTCAGGACTTTTCCTTTGATAATTACTTTACGCATCTCTGGAACAATATTCTCTATTTTCAGGTCGGCTGCGCTTGACTCTGAGAGATCTACGCCGTGTTCTTTCGCAACTAAATGAACTGCGCCTTCCTCACTTACAAGGCCTTCAAATTCTTCCATTTTCTCCTCTACTTTTTCCTCTAACTCATCTTTTTCAAGTTCGGAGGCCTCCACAACCTTCTCGATTAAGTCCTCTGTATCCATAATAAAAAACTCGACTGGAAACCTTAAATCAACTTTCACTTCCCCAATTTCAGGCCTAGCTGAGAGCTAGAAAATTATTGTTTTTTTGATTTAGGAAGAGAGAAATAATATGATAGGTATAATGCTGTTATATTTAGAAAATATTAGCCAAAAATAAGTGTGGAAAAATAAAGGCCTTGTTATTCTAGGGCTTGTCTGATGTCTTCTCTTCGAACGGTTTTTCTTCCGTCTTCTTCCGCTACTGCTTTGGCTTCTTCTGCTACGTCGCCTGCGAAAGTCTCTAAAATTGTTCCTAGACTGTTTGCGGCGTCTTCTGAAACTCTTTTACTGGTTTGTTTCTTAATTGTCTCTTTCATTTTTGGAGTAGTAAATTCCATTTTTTCTTCACCTATAATTGTAATATCTGCCGTAACTGTTTTTAACTTCTTCAATTACATCTGTGTGACCGAGGGAATTATATGTCTGGAAAACAAATAAGATGTAGGGGAAGGGGTAAAGGATAAATGGAAGATTTAGAAAGCTTTTTTCTGAATGTTAAGCCGGTAAAAATACTTATCGCATTGAATAATCCGGGAGCAGAAAACTATGCATCAGCTATATCTAAAAGAACTGACTGCACTTATTCTCACACAGTTAGAATAATACAGAATATGGAGGAATACGGCCTTGTCGAATCTAATAAGAAAGGACGTAAGAAAGAGATCAAGCTTACTGAAGAGGGCTTAGAACTAGCTAAGGCCTTGAGCGAATCACTTCATTTGATGGAGTAAATTTAACTGGGTTCGGGTTTAAAAACATGTCTTCCCTCAAAAGTTTACATGATCGCGACAGTTCAAGGCTTGCTAGCTACACTGTTCAGTTTTTATGACTCAATTTTCCAGCCATTACTAGCTACAAGCCCATACTACGCACTGGCATTCTTCTCTGTAGGCCTTGCAGGAGCTTTTTCCTTGATTTACTGGAGGTTCCTAGATATTGAAAAGCAGAAAGAACTGAAAGAAAAATTAAATGAACAGCAGGAGAAAATGAAGGAGGCCAGGGAGAACGAAGAGACTGATAAAGTCTCGGAGCACATGACGAAATCTCTTGAGCTTAATCAGAAGTTTATGATGTTGAATTTGAGGCCTATGATGGTTACAATGCTTTTTGTAGGTCTTTTCTTTCCGTGGTTAGGCGCAACTTTTTCACCAAACATCGATTTAGCAGAAAATAATGGGGTATATTCTGGGGAGTTAGAATACGCAGGAGAAGCGGTTCCTATAGAGGTTCAGGACATGAATGAATCGGTGATGGTGGTCGATGGTGAAGAGATAAGGCCTGGAGAGACATTTGAGGCTCATGGATTTAGCTGGGAGTACAGGTCGGCAAGCGAAGATGGAGGAGGATTTATTTCGGCGGCCGAAGGAGCTTCAGTGAAAGTATCAGCAGTATTTATCCCGTTACCGTTCAGTCTATGGTATATAGGCGGAGCATTGAACTGGCTAGGATTCTACATTATAATGGCGATGCCTTTGACATTCGCATTCAGGAAAATGCTGGGAATAGCATAAAAAAGCCAGGCTGATAAATATCAAATATGATAGATGTCAAAGCCGCTCTAAGATATCCTTTCCAACAGCAAGATTGGCTGAAGAAAGGTTTTATAGGTTCATTACTGGCTTTAGCATCATTTCTACTAGTACCGGCGCCACTTCTAATAGGCTATGTGCTTAGAGTAATGCGAGAAGAATCAATGCCGGAGTTCAACAACCTAATTCAAATGTATATTGAAGGCCTAAAAGGCCTTGCAGTCGCTATACTTTATTTCGTACCAGGAGCAGCAATTGCCGGAGCCTTTGAAAACTCAATAGGTGCTACTGTAGGAGTAATGATATTCTTTGTAATGTATTACTCTCTAGAATCCGGGTTCTACCATCTGGCAAACAACGGTTTTAGACAGGCCTTTTCGCTCCAAGTTTTGAAAGATGCATTCACTCTAAACTATCTAGTAGGGCTTATAGTAGCAGGCCTATTATCCCTAGGATTAATTCTGGCATTCATGGCATCGCTGATAGTGGTTATTCCGGTTCTTTTGTTCCCTGCAGTTATGTTTTACTCAAATGTTTTCAGGTACCGGATTATGAAGGAAGCTATAGAGGCAGAATAAAAAATTTCCTTATCCAGTCTTATCTATGAAGCAGGAAACCTGGTATACGAAAGAAGAGGCTGAAACCGATCCGAAGTTTGGGTCGATACCTGAGAAGAGATCAATTGAAGAACTATTGGACAAAGGCTTTGTAGTGATTGACAAGCCTTATGGCCCTACAAGCAATCAGGTAAGTTACTGGGTAAAAGAAGAATTAAAACTGAAGAAAACAGGGCATTTCGGAACACTGGATCCCAACGCTACAGGGATTCTGCCGGTAGGCCTTGACTCAGGTACAAGAATCAATCCTGCATTGTCTAAAGCGGACAAAGAATATATTTTCGAGATCAAATTGAATCATGAAAGGCCTGAAGAAAAAGTTGGAGAGGTTTTACAAGGGTTTGAAGGGGTAAATAAGCAGGTGCCTCCAGAGAAGTCCGCTGTGAAAAAACAGGAGAGAGAAAGAAAAGTTTACGAGATCGAACTAATTGAAGTAGAAGGAAAAAAGATTTTAGGCAGAGTAAAATGCGAATCAGGTTTCTACGTAAGAGTCCTAGCCGAACAAATGGGAGAAAAACTTGATACAGAAGCAGAAATGACCGAGCTTAGACGAACTATGCAAGGAGCACTAGGAGAAGAAAACTTGAATACGTTACAGGAAGTAGTAGACGCCTACAAATTCTACACAGAAGATAATGATGAAGAAGTCTTAAGAGAAGTCTTAAATCCTATTGAAAAAGCTGTATCGCATTTGAGAAAGATAGTTGTGAAGGATTCGGCGGTAAATGCTGTTGCCAACGGCTCTAATCTAGGATCTTCAGGGATCACTAAATTACAAGGGAATATTTCTGAAGGCGAAATGGTAGCAGTCGTCACCTTGAAAGGAGAGTTGATAGCGCTAGGAAAATCAAAGGCGTCATCACAGCAAATGTATGACTCGGATATCGAGGCGGTTAATATTAACAATGTCTATATGGATCCTGGAATCTATCCTAAGCGGTGGAAGCAGTAAAATTATAATGAAGAGCTGATATCTGTCTCCACGTTACCTCTATACCATACATATCCTAAGACTAAAATGGCTTTCAAGTAAACGTAAGTCATAAACGGCTCGAAAACGCTTATTAAAAAGTTTAGATTGAATGAAAATCCTATACCGACCAATAGAGAGATTGTCCCGGATATCAGGCCTACTCCTACAGGCAAAGTATCCAGTCTAGATGGGAAATCGAGTATATGTCTTTCGAAAAGCGTCTCCACGAATATCATGGATGCGGTTGCTAAGAATATGAGGCCTACTATATTTTCAGGGTTAATTACTATCTGATCATACTGCGCATCAAGCAGAAGCCCTGTAAAGATTAAAATAAAAGTCCAGTAGATAATCTTTCTAATCAACACAACTGTTTTCACAGGCCCAGGCTCCAAGAAACTAGGCAGATCCATAACAGTAATTTTTTGTCAAGTATAGGATATAAACTCTGCCAGTTCATCTAGGGCTTTCTGTTTTCGCAACCTGTTCTAATTTAAAGCTTCTAGAGGCCTATAATTTCATAGGTGATGGTTCTTTTATCCATCATGATTTGCTAACTGGATCTCCAGTTATGCCGGAGTGACTGAGTGGCTAAAGGTGCCGGTCTTGAAAACCGGTGACCCTCACGGGTCTCCTGGGTTCAAATCCCAGCTCCGGCGATAATTCTTTTAGTTATAGCTAACTAATTCTATAAGCATGAAGAAGATAGCTCAAGGTTTGAATGCAGTAAGCAATGTTCTGGATTCAGCCAAACCTATAATAGAAACTCTTGCAGAGATGGAGCAAGATGAGAAGAGGAAAGAAGATGAGACATTAGAACTGATAAAAGGGGTTATGAATGGCAATGTAAGTGAAGAAAATATTGAGAGGCTCATACAAGAAGAACGAACAGAAGTGCAGGAAGAAGATAAGATTGTTCAAGGCCTTACAAAACTTGTCCAAGAGGAAAAAAGCGGCGTAAACCAGTTTGAGAGTATTATACAAGCTTTAGGGCAGGAAGAACAGCAGGCAGATAACAAGCTTAATGAGTTAAGCAACTTTATCTCTCAAATTGAAGGAGATGGTTCAGTAGAACTGACTTCCGAGGTTATGAATAAGTTGTTTAATGAAAGTAAAACTGCTGCAGATATGATTCTTGATGAGGCTAATGAAGAGCTTCAGGCCTCAAATTTAAGTAAAAAGCTTGCAGAAGAGCTTGGGTTTTCCGTTAAGGAGGTTATTAATGCTGAACAGCTTGAACAGGAAGAAGAATTTGAGGAAAGAAAGATAGAAGAGATAGCTCAAAGAATTAACAGTCAAAGGTTAGAAGAACTGTTACAGGAGTTAGAAAGGCATACTATGCAGGATGAGCAGAAGACTAAGGAAGATCACGAAGCGCTAGTCGAGCTAATTGAAGAGTCAGAAGCTACCGAAGAACAGCTAGAAAAAGAAACGCACCATACTTACGAAGAAGCAGAACAGCTGAAAAATATGTTGAGAGAAGTTAGAAAACTTGGAAATCAGGCAGGTATGGCGGATGAACAGTTCCAGCAAAATTTTGGGAATCTTATGGATGAAGTGGAAAATGCGGAAGACGGAGCCGAACAAGCAGGACAAATTGAAGAAGAAGTAGAACAAACTGAACAACAGGAAGCTAGTAAAGCAGAAGAAAACTATCCTAACTAGATATTTAAATCAGGATATACAATCCATTTTATATGGTAGAGGCCCTACATCTGATTTTCACAGCATATGCTCTTGTAATCACAGGGGTTTCTCTATACTATATCCGTGAGCATGTGCAGAAGCTTAGAGAGGTGGAATGGGAATGAGCCTTGTTCAGGCCTTACTGGATCCACAAGTCAGTGTTAGAATGTTCCACTTTATAGGAGCAATAATAGCTGTTGGCGCAGTTACAGCAACTGACTCAATGCTGATGTATCTGCATTTTAAAGAAAAGTTTTCAACAGTTCTAGCCAAGGTCTCACTCTTAATGTCGCTGCTTATATGGGTAGGCCTAGGCATAATAGGTTTAACAGGAGCTTTCCTGATTTACACTAATCCAAGTATTGCTCAAGGCACGTTCTTCCACGTGAAGATGGCTTTAGTCTCGGTAATATTCATTAACGGAATCATTTTGAATGAGAAAATCTATCCGCGTTTCCAAGATCTTGCGGATGAATGGCCTCGGCATACAGAAGAGGTCAGTCATTTTGAGAAGTATGCAGCAGTCTTCGGGTTAATCTCGGTAGTTGGATGGTGGACAATCATCTTAATGGTTCATTTGAAACCGCATCTGCCATTCTAAAAAAAGTTTTTTGAACAGTGAAACCCCAATTTCCAATTAATGAGTTCAAAGAATCTAGCAGCCCTGATTTTGATAGGCCTAGTAGTGGTAACCTCAGGATGCTTGAACGGAGAAGAAGATCCAACGCCTTCTAGTGAAGAAGTAGATCGGACAGTAAACGTAACTGGCGGAGACATCTGGTTCGAAATTGACGGTGAAAGAGAAGATCTCGAACTGGAGTTTGAAGAAGGCGAAACCGTTAGATTCAATTTTGAGAATGTTGCAGGATTCCATAACTTGGTCATACCTGAACTGGATGCAGGTACAGAGAGCTTCAGCGCAGAAGAAACTAGGAGCTTTGTAGTAACTTTCGAGGAAACAGGAGAGTTTGAATTCATTTGCTCCGTAGGAAACCATGCTGATGAAGGCCAAAGAGGCCAAATCACAGTTACATAACGAAAATTTTCCTCTGTTATTTAGGTTTCTTGGAGAACTCTACAGTTATTAAGAATTGCCGTGAAGTCGTAGGTATAGAGTCCCCTGGGGTAGTGGCCAATCCTACCAGCTTCTGGGGCTGGTGACACAGGTTCGAATCCTGTGGGGACTAAAGCAGATACTTTCTAATCAACATGTAGCGTTTCTCCACTCCGATTTTCTCCATGATTGAAGGAATCAGGCCTGAAATACTGTAACCTTTGAATTCAAGAATAGAATTATGTTTTCCCATGTAGAGCAGTAAAGGATCATAAGTTATTGTTCTTTCTTTCAAATTCTCCTCTTTTTCCCGGCGGTAAATATTTTCAGCCGCGGCTTTGGATTCAAAAAGCGCATATAATGCACGAGATTTCTTACCAGTATAGAAGCAATTATCTCCTACAGCAAAGATTTTTTCCTCCCCTTCAATTCTCTGATATTGATCGACGAGAAGGCCTCTATCGTTCTGCGGAAGATCAAAACTGTCCAGTAATTCTCTCTTTTTTATTCCTGCAGCCCATATAATGATATCAGCATTATAACTATTTTCCGAAGTTTCAATCCGGTTATCTTTGATATCTGTGACAGGTTCGCTAAATTTAAGGTTTACATCTTTATTCTCCAGTATTTTTGCAGCTTTCTTCGAAGTTTTCTCATTCATTTCAGGGACAAGCCGGTCTTCTGCCTGTATCAAGGTTGTTTCAACATTTTCTCTTTCAGAAAGCGATGCTGCAGCTTCTATACCTGTCGCGCCTCCGCCCACCACAAAGGCTTTTTCACTTCCGTTTTCAAGCCGTTCATATATCTCTAAAAGATCTTCTTTGTAACGCATCAACTCTGCTTCTTCAGGATCTACTCCGAAAAAATTGGCTTCAGAACCTAAAGCCAAGACCAAGTAATCATAACTAAACTCTCCAGATTCAGTTAATACTTTTTTCTGATCTTTATCGATATCTTCCAAAGATCCTTGAAAATGCTTAATATCCCGTCCCTGAAACTTTCTACTGTAATTTATCGTTACTTTTTCAAGTGATTCTCCATCTATTATTTTATGGCCGGAAGGATAGAAAAACAGTCCATCACCAGGATCTACTAACTTTACTTGAAATCCTTTTCTTTCAAGCCTTAAAGCTGTTTCCAGGCCTGCAATCCCGCCTCCAGCAACCACTACGTTCTTTCCCACACATTATCTAATTATCCTGTTTTTTAAGTAACCTCTTTGAAACCGAGTTAGGCCTGATTTGGGCCTGTTTTCGGAAAGCCATTCAAAAACGCTGGATCAAAAAATATTGGTGTTTGTTCCAAACCGGAGTTTCAAAAAAGTTCAATGGAGGTGAAGAAATTTAATATGGAAAATGCACACATTGCACTCATGCTGATAGGATTAGTAGCAATCACATCAGGATGCCTAAACGGAGGAGAAGATACACAGGCTCAAAACGGCGAGTTCGAAGGCGAACCTACTGAGCCACCTGAAGACGAATTTGAGGAACAACCTCCTACAGAGGATCCTAACCAGGGAGATGAGTTCGAAGAAGGCGAAGAACTAGATCCAATAGAATAGGCCTAGAAAAACCTGCACCAACCTTTTCCTAATTTTTTCCTCTTTACAGCACTTAATTATAATTGTTTAAACACGATAATCGCCGTAATTAGAGCGTTTCAAGATTTAATAATAATCAGGACTAATACTAATTTTATATGAAAACCAACTTAATTCTAGCAGCCTTACTAGCTGGAGTATTAATCACATCAGGATGTCTAGACTCAATGGAAGATGACGAACTTCCAGACCAAGACATAGAAGACGAACTTCCTGAACAACCTGAAGAAACAGAGACAGAACAAGAAGACGAAGCAAACGATGACCAGGCCTCAGAGCAAGACTCTGAAATTGATAGAGAAGTCACTATCGCAGGCGGCCCAGGAACCTCCTATGACGTTGACCAAGTAGAAGTTGAAGAAGGCGAAACAATCAGATTCAACTATGTGCATGAAGGAGGCCAACACGACCTAGTCTTGGAAAGAGACGGAGAAAGAGTAGCAGGAACAGAGATTCTCACAGAATCCGGTGCAGAAGAATCCTTCACATACACATTTGAGGAAGAAGGAGAATACCAGTTCTACTGCTCGGTCGGCTCCCACAGAGCTCAAGGAATGGAAGGCAACATAATCTTCAGCTAAACAAAAAAATTTTCCTTAACTTTTCCTATTTTTTATTTCAAGTCTAAAAGTTCTATTAAAGCTAACTTTTCAATATTGGTTTAGAGCCCCCTAGTGTAGTGGCCAATCATAGCGGCCTTTGGAGCCGCTGACCCTGGTTCGAATCCGGGGGGGGCTAAATTTCTGGCCTAGAAGTTACATATGTATTACCTGTTCTTACTTAACCCTGAAATGGGAGAATTAATTCTATGACAGAGCTTAATATTGATACTGAGAGGCCTGAAAGTTTGTTGAAAACCCGTGGAACTGATCATATTACGATTTGGGGGAGTAATGCTGAGGATACTATTGAGTTTTATCAGGATATTTTGGGGATGGCTTTGGTTTTGAAGCAGCCTAATTTGGATGATCCGAGTCAGACTCATTTATTTTTTGATACTGGTGATGGAAGAATTCTAACCTTCTTCGTCAGTGATGATAGAGATTCTGCTCGGGGTCAGAGGCCTCAGACTGGTTCTGTGCATCATATTTCGTATAAGATTGATGCTGAGGAGTTTGAGGGGATTACTGAGGCTTTAGATGAAGCGGGTTATGGTTACAATATTTTTAACCGCGGTATTTTTCATTCGATTTATACTCAGGATAATAATGGGTTGGTGGTTGAGCTTTCTGCTGACAAATATGATATTTCGGATGATAGGCGTGCGGAGGTTTTGGCTAAGGCTCATGAGCTCCGTGTTGAGGATGGAGCGGAATATGCGAAGGAGGAGCATTTGGAGCAGGCCTTGAATGATTTAGGTATTGAGTTTGAGAAGGTTGAGCTGCCGGAGGCCTCGACGGGAGTCGCGGTATAGTTCTTTTTTAGTCGAACAAAAACCCTCATTTATAAAGAGGGTTGAGTCTCTGTACTTGTTTTATGAGAATTGAAACCTTGTTTTTGTTGTTTGCGGCCGTAATTTTAACCTCTGGATGCATTAGTGAAACACAGCCAGAAGAACAGGAAGGAGCCTCTACTTTTGAGTCCGAACAGGAGTTTATAGAGTACATGGAGCAAAGCTCCACAACCGGGGCGGCAAGCGATTATAGTGGTGAAGTTGTTGAAGATTCGACTGAAGAGTTAGCAGTTGAAAGAGACATGGCAGAAGATCAAGCTGAAGAAGCAGTTCAAACTGCTGAATGGGTGCAAACCGGCGATGACAGGATATTTGTTTCGCATCGTTATCCTCGGCATTTTCAATCCGTTGAAGTACCTGATCTAGGTTTAGAACATAATATCAGTGATGTTGGCGGGCCTTCAATTGTCTCAAACAGCTCTCTAATAATAGAGGAAGAGGATAGAATAGTTTCCTACAATAATGGGATGGATGAGGACTGGGAGCTGGAGCTTGATTCGAGAGTTCAAGAAATGAAACTTTCCGGAAACCAGTTGATTCTTTTGACACGTGAAACAAACATGGAATGCCCTGTAAGGCCTATGTACGATGTTGAAGTTTCTTGCTCCAGCATTGTGAGGCCTGGATACACTGGGCAGACAGATTTTACTTATACTTTGACAAGTTTAGACGTTGAAACAGGGGACGAAATCGAGTCTACAAGCTTTGTAGCATCGTCAAGGACGGAAGTAGAGGTTACGCCTGAGGAAACATTCATCAGTTACACGGATAGAAAACCTGAACACGAAATAATGACTGATTTCTTGTTGAATGAGGCCTCTGTAAGTTCTGAGACTGTTGACAGGGTTGAAGAGCTCCAAAGCTATGATTTAACATCTAGAAGTATGGAAATTGAGCTGGAAGCAGCTATTAGTGAAAACGAAGACATGGAAGCTTTAGAAGAAGAATTCAACAGTTATGACCAAGCAAACCTTAGAGAATACGAAGAATCAACTCTGCTAACTGTTGACAATGAGGATCTATCTTTTGAAGAAAGACAGTTTGACGGAGCTATTACTGGTATTGATTCAGGCCTTGAAACAATGCTTGAAGTCGAATACAACGGCGTAGAATAGGATAATAGCGAGAAAGAAATAAAGATTCTAGACGGGGAAAGCCGGGAGATTTCAGGTGACGCACAGCTCTTCAACGACAAAATATTGGTCGAAGAGGACGAACAGTTAACACTGCTTGACGCTGAACTTGAAGAGGTAAACTCTGTGGAGTTAGAGGTTTTAAATGTTGAAACAGCAGGTGATAAAATTCTGGTATCTGAAAGAAGCCTTGAGGAAAGGCCTGAAGGAGATAGAACTTTGAGGTTTTACAGTTCAGAGCTTGAAGAATTGGATGCTGTGGAGTTAGAGACAAGGATGCTCTACAGCTTTGATTTAGTGGAAACAGAAGATGGAATAGTTTACAGTTTGCTTCCGGGAACAGAAGAGAATAAGCTGCTTGAAGTAAATGAAGGAAGGGTTGAAAGTTATGAGACGGAGGCCTCTGGAGAGGTAGTGTATGTTGATGGGCTTTACACTGTCGGCGACAAAGTTCAGAGAATCTCAACTGAAGGGGAAATTGAGGAAGAACTCGATCTGGAAGTTCCCAGAATGATCAGGCCTGTTCCAGAGCCTGTACCCCGGTAAAACTCGTTGAACGGCGTAATACTTATATACGAGGTTACATTATGGTTATTTATGGTATTTGAGGCCATTGCCGGTTCCGGCACAGAAATGTATATTCAGGCCTATATCGCCACCGCTTTCTTAAGCGGCCTGCTCTACTTGTATTTGAGCAGGGTTTGGTGGGACAACGTCCCATTGAAGTTTCCGATCGTGCACTTCTTTATCGTGACATGGTCAGGTATCATGTACCTCAACTTCCTGAACGAGTCTTTGTTCAGTAACTTTGCTTGGTATATGGACTGGCTGATTTCCACGCCGCTAATTGTATTGGCGCTGGGAATGACAGCACTGCACCATGCCGATAAGAAGCATTACGACCTATTAGGGATGCTAATGGGTCTCCAGTTCATGCTAGTAGTGACAGGGATTATCTCTCAGTCAACAGGAGCAACACTGGCATACTGGGTTGGAAACGCACTTCTGCTAGGAGTGATCTACCTGCTATGGTTCCCATTCAGGGAGATAGCAGAACAAGGATCCGAAAGACTTGCGAAGAGCTATAAAACACTTGCAGCTTACATCAGCATCTTTTTCGTGCTGTACCCAGCTGCATGGTATCTAGGAACACCAGGACCGATGGAAGTACTAAGCGACTTCCAGACAAGTCTGGCGTTCGTAGTTCTACCGTTCTTCTGTAAGCAGGTATACGGATTCCTAGATCTTTACATGATCCATCACGCAGAAGACTAAGCCTGAATAAAAAAAGTTTGACATACACATTTTCCCTCTTTTTCTTTTATTCACAGAATACAAAAACCCAGTCGCACAAATTACTGTATAGAGGCCTTGTTGAATGACTGCGTTGATCTCTCTAGACTTAGTAGCTGTCCTAGTTGCAGCCGCAGTAGCAGGAGTAATAGCCAATAAACTGAAGCAGCCAACACTTGTCGCATACCTGATATCCGGGATAATAGTCGGCCCAGCAGTTCTATCATACGCAGACCCAACACAACTCATAGAACTTATGGCGGAATTAGGCCTCGCATTCCTACTGTTCTTAATCGGGTTAAAACTGGATTTCGGAGAGATAGAGCATATTTACAGGCCTGTACTGAAGATTTCAATACCTCAAATGTTGCTGGTCGCCGGTTTTGCGGCTTCTGCAGCATTTTTAATGAATTTCGGGCTGGTTTCATCCATAATTCTGGGGGCAGCATTTATGTACAGTTCTACAGCAGTTATAATCAAACTTTTGAACGATTCAGGCGGTATAGAAAAGCAGTACGGAAAAATAAACACAGGGATTCTGTTAATTCAAGATCTTGCGGTCGTAATACTTATGGTCCTAATAACTTCTGCAGAATCCGGTCTTATTTCAGGTCTTTTACCCGCATTCGGATTTTTAATTGCCGCAGTACTGTTCACAGTGATTGCCTCAAAGACTATTCTTCCAAGGCTTTTGAGGGAGGCCTCGAAGGATTCGATAAACTTGTTTGTTACAGGTCTTGCATGGCTCTTCCTTTTTGTTTTGGCTGCTGAGCAGTTCGGATTAAGTATTGAGGTAGGAGCATTTATCGCAGGCCTAGGGCTGGGCCAGATCAAGTATTCAACTGAGTTAGTTGAGAAGATGAGTCCGGTGACGGACTTTTTCATCGCGATGTTTTTCGTAAATTTTGGGCTTAGCCTTTCTTTGGGAGAGTTCTTGAACTATTGGAGGGAAGCAATTATACTTTCAGGGCTTTTGATGCTGGTGAAATATGCGGTGATTTCTCGGCTTGTTGACTGGCAAGGATTCAACAAAGAGACATCATTCAAGTCGGGCTTGACAATGACGCAGACCAGCGAGTTCTCACTGATATTTGCTGCAGCAGCATCTTCAGCAGGCCTGTTAACGGGTGCAGAAGTCGGACTGATTAGCCTAGTAGCAATAATAACTATGAGTCTATCAAGCTACCTTATCTTGTTCCACAACCAAATCTTCGACAGAATTTACCCTGGAAAATCTTCATTGGACTCGGAGGCTGAGAGAGAAAACCACGCGGTCATAGCAGGGTACGTAGAAGGCCTGGAGGATATAGTGGAGGTCTTGGAGACTGAGTTTGAGGAAGTAATAGTTTTAGATAGGGATCCAGAGGTTGAAGGTAAGGTAGAAAACTTTGAGTTCGGGGACTTCCATCACAGGGATTTGAGAGAACAGTTAGACGTACATAAAGCAGGAATAGTCATGATTAATTTTGAAGATGAATCCTTGGTTAAGGAAGTAAGAGAAGAAATGAGTTCAGGCCTTTTACTGGCTAAATCGGACCGAGAAATAGAAGACGTAGAAATCTACAGTGAGGAAGAGCTACTCGCGGAACAGTTGAAAAAATACTTAGAGGAGGCTGATATCTAAAAATGGAATTGCTGATGACTCTAGGCCTACTATTCATAATCGGCGCTGCAGTATTACTAACTTCTAGAAGAATAGGTGTACCTGCGATTCCAGGCCTTATAATCGCAGGATTACTGGTTTCCCAGTTTTATGATGTAGGGAATATTTCAGAGATAATAGTTCTGGGAATTTCGTTCCTAGTGTTCTACATTGGTTTAAGAACAGATCTTGACGGATTCAGGAAAGTTAGTTCGGACAGTTTAAACGTTTCTCTTGTCCAAGTTTTACTGACCTTTGCCTTACTGTATCCAATAGCCAACTTTTTAGGCTTCCAAGTTTTAGAATCGCTCTACATAGCATTAGCAGGATCAATGGCCTCAACACTGGCAGGGACTGACATATTTGATGAAAGCTTGAGAATGGATCTCCACCATGGGCAGATATCAACTGCATCAAACTTCATACAGGACATCATAGCAGTGATAGTTATAGCTGCTTTAGCAGCAGGAATAAGCACTCAAGGCCTTCAAGCAGGGCTTATCTCTGGAGGCCTGCTTTTATTGGCGTTTATTTTTAGGGAGATTTTCTCCAAAAGATTCCATGGTTTTGTGGGTTCTGAGGAGCTCAAAGCTGTTACAATGGTGGCGGTTTTCGCCGCTTCTGTAGGCCTAGCTCAGCAAATAGGTATTTCGGTTATAGCATTGGCTTTTGCAGGAGGACTGATGTTCTCAAGGGGTTCGGAGACTGAAGAGTTCCTAGATGTTTTAGAGCCTTTGAAAGACTTTTTCTCAGTTATACTGTTTACGGGTCTTGGAGCACTACTTACGGTTCCTAGCTTTACAGTCTTGCAGATTTCAATGATTATAATTCTCGGCGCCTTGGTTTTCAGACCTCTAATCGTATCTCTTGTAATGCTTGTAGACGGCCACGGGGCCAGAAAATCATTTAAAACATCTTCTAACATGCTGCAGGTCAGCGAGTTTGCACTGGCCGCAGTCATAATCGCATGGATATCAGGAACAGTGGATAGAACAGTTCTAGAGGCCGCAGTGCTTTCAACTGCATTTACTATGATATTTGCAGCATTCATGGTAAAGCATACTGACCGTGTTTATGAGAAGTTTGGCAGGCCTCTAAGAGAGATTGAAGAGTTCCTCGAGTATAGAGTTGAGGAGACAACCTTGGAGAATCATGTTATAGTGATCGGCTACGATGAAAGAGGCAGAAAAGTTGTCGAACAGTTACAGGAAGAAGGTAGAGAGTTTGTAGTAATAGATTTCAACATTGAGAATATTGAGAGAGCTAGGATCGAAAACATCGAACATATTTTCGGGGACGTGCTCGAGGACCAAGTCTTACAATCTGCTAACTTGGAGAAAGCCGACCTGGTGATATGTACTTCGGATCACAGGCCTGTAATTGACAAGGTGAAGTCTCTTAATATTCGGAAGCTGTTGATGGTTGAGGAACGGGAAATGGCTGAAACTTTGGAATCTGAAGATACTGAAGTCATTATTGAGTCGGCGATGATAGAGAAAGGCCTCAAACAGAAAGTGAAATCTTTAATCTTAGAAGCCAAGGAATAAAAACTAAAAAGGTTTAAACAGTTTTTATGTCTTTCATCAGCCAGGATAAGCTTTTTTACGGTGTTTCAGCATTTCTAGGGGTTATAGCGATAATTTATTTCGGCTTTGAATACCTAGTAGCTTTATCTCCATTCACTATCTCGACGATACTTTTCTCAGTTTTCCTGGCTTTCCTAGGATTAGGCCTAGAAAAAGAAGGTAATACTTCGGTTCTATCCTACATTTTCTCAGCAGGAGCATACATAGTAGGCCTGTTCTACACAATGGGGCAGTTCGGTTTTGGCTCCGACGGAGTAATGGCGTCGCTCATAATATCTTCTGGGCTTTTCGCAGGCCTAGGATACCTGGTGACTCAAAGAGATTTCGAACTCGGGTTCAAGCGGTTCAAGTATGGTTTGATTGTTTTAGGTCTTGTAGTAGGAGGCCTAGTAGTCTATGATATTGCTTCTGAGGATACAAGTTATCAGTACTTTTTAGAGGAAGAAGTAACGGTCTCAGATGAGATAGATGCAGGTCATGTAACTGTTTCGAAAGAGTCTTATCTGCCTTATCAAAGTTCGGCTGCGTCTTTCAGCGGATGTCTGTATAATGAGACGGGTGATATTCAGAGGCGTGCAGAGTCACATTACTCAATGGATGTGGATACAATGAAGTTCACGCCTTTAGAAGAGCAGGAGGATATAGTTTTCGAGTTCGACACTGAGGGATTCGGTTTGGAAGGAGATCTACCGGTTGAAGAAACAAGTGAGAGAAGATGTCCGCAACAAACAGATGATGCTAAGCTACTAGTCAACGCCCAGTCTTCAGAAGAGATAACTAGAAGGGAGTTCCTAGATCAGTAGAAAATTGCGTATTGTTTTTTACCCTTTTTTCTCCAATTAAACAATATGGCACAGAAAGTACACGCAAAACATATTCTGGTAGATAATAGAGAACACGCACGTCAAATTAAACAAGAGTTAGACGAAGGGAAGGAAAGCTTTGAAGAAATGGCGAAGAAAAAATCTGAAGGTCCTTCAGGAAAGAAAGGCGGAGACCTTGGATGGTTCGGAAGAGGAGACATGGTCAAACCCTTTGAAAGAAAGTCCTTCGATCTAGATGAAGGAGAGATCTCCGAGCCAGTGGAAACAGAGTTCGGATGGCATCTGATTAAGAAAGTGGACGAAAAATAACTCTAAATTTCTCTCTTCCTTCTTTTTATACTCTGAGTTTCTAAGTTAAGATTTTCCCAGCTAATTTTTGTTTTACCGATGATTGAAACAGAGAAAGATACACTTGATTTTTTGAACGCAGTTTTTGAAGGAAACACTGAACGCGTTGAAAAGATAGCTGAAGAGCTTGAAAACCATGTAGATGGGCAGGATCCACAGGTTACGACGGTTGCTTGCAGTGATTCTCGAGTTATGCAGCATGAAATGTGGGAGAATCATGTTCTCGGCCAAGAGTTCACTGAAGGAATAATCGGTAACCATGTGCGTTTACACCAGTAAAGGTGAAGAAACAGTCTCCGGGAGCGTGGACTACATACCTGAGCACTCTGACACAGAAACAGTGGTCGCAGTAATAGGCCACACAGGCTGCGGAGCTGTCACAGCAATTTATGAAACCTTGAAGCAGATAGAAAGAGAGGAAGGCCTTGAGAAAGCAGGGGAACTCGATGAATCAGATCTTGCTGAATATAATGGAGAAACCTCTGGAATAAACACGGATATCAAACTTATCATGGAGTCAGGTCTGATAGAGGATTATAGAGAAGTCTCAGATGCGGGATCAGAACGGGAAAAGATCTCAAAACTAGTTGAAAGAAATGTAGATAACCAGGTTGAAACCTTGGTGGAAAATACCGATTACGAAGATACAGTGTTCATAGGCCTAGTTTATGATATGGACGGCAGTTATAGTGGAGAGAAAGGACGGCTTTACCTAGTTAATTTTGAAGGAGCAACTAACTCAGAGAATCTGGAAAAAGAAGTCGAAAAGTATGATTCAATTAATTTGGAGCGCTTGAATTAAGAGAGTTATTCTCTTTTTAGCTCAATTTATTCTTTTTTTTAGGTTCTAAGACGTATTCAATATCTTCTTCGAAAGAAGCTTCATCAAAATAGATTCTAGTATAGTAATCGGTGCACTCTGGGTCGCTTAAAGCAGTTGTGAATCCTAAGAATTCTTCTCCATCCATAGATCCTGTAAAAAGGTAAAAATCTTCGAGATCTGTGGCCTCGAACTTTTCTGCGTCATCTATAGTTATAGACTGGGTTAATAGCTGTGAATGTTCATAATTAGAAGTCTCTGCTAACTTGTCTCCGCTAACTACTCCGGTGCCGCCTTCGATGATTTTAGGCCTTAGAGACTCTGGTTTTTCATTTGAACTTTGCACGATGTATTCATCGTCATAATGTTCGGTAAGTAATGAATCTGCGTAAGCTGCTAGACTTGTATTAACATTCATCAGTAATTAGATGTAATTTGGCTAATTTTATTATGGTTATCTTTCCGGATTTAGTACCTTTATAAGATTTAACCGAGTTTTAGTTTACACATGTCCGAGACAAAAGAAATAGTAAGGATTGCCCGTACCGGAATCGACGGAACAAAGCCTGTAGAAGAAGCAGTTGCAGGTCTTAAGGGAGTCGGTCAGATGTACGGTCATGCAATTGCGCATGAGCTAGGTTACAAAGACCAGATAATCGGAGACCTTTCCGATGAAGAAATCGATGAAATAGAAGAAGAGCTCAAAGACCCTGAGCTCCCAGAATGGCTTCTTAACAGGAGAGATGACAGGGAGACAGGAGAAAACAGTCACTTAATTGAATCTGACTTAGAGCTCAAAGAAGAGTTCGATATCAGACGTTACAAGGAAATCGGATCTTACAGAGGATGGAGACATAAGATCGGACTACCTGTCAGAGGACAGAAAACCAAATCCAGCTTCAGAACAGGAAGCAAGATCGGAGTCGATACAGCTTCTATTAAGGCTGAAGCATCAGAAGGAGGAGACGAAGAATGAAGGAGTTAAAGCAAAAAGCAAAGAGAAAGTACCGGGAACTTAAGAACCGGTTAAGATAAAAATTATTTATTAGAGGCCTAGAAAAATGGTAAAGAAGCTTAAGAAACAGTATGAAACGCCTAACAGGGCGTGGAACCAGGAAAGAATGGATACAGAGGCAGAGCTAACTGATGAGTACGGCCTCGCGAACAAAAAAGAAATTTACAAAGCATACTCAGAACTAAGAGGATTCAGGCGTCAGGCTAGGAAGCTTATCGCTGAAGATAATCCTCAAGAGAAAGAAGACGTACTGAATAAGGCCTACAGATTAGGTCTAGTTAAATCGGACGCACAGCCTTCAGATCTTTTGACTTTAAGAGTTGAAGACATTCTGAATAGGAGGCTTCAGACAGCAGTTGAGAGAAGAGGGCTTGCAGATACAGCAAACCAAGCAAGACAACTTGTAAATCATGGACATGTTAAGGTGAATGGCGAGGTTGTCAATATCCCAAGTTACATGCTTACAAAAGACGAGGAGAAGAATATCGAGCTTGATATGCCGGAGCCTTCTCCAGAACCTGAAGAAATAGAAGAAGAGGAAGAAGTTGAAGAGGAATCTGAAGAAGCTGAATCCGAAGAAGAATCTAAAGAAGAGGGTGAAGAATAATGGTTAAGAAAGGAATTGTACACATCTACTCAAGTTTTAACAATACTATAATTCACGTAACAGACGGAACAGGAGCTGAAACATTCTCAAGGATTACATCAGGAATGGCAACAGACAAAGGCCGTCTACAAGGTGGAGCCTTCCCTGCTATGAAAGCAGCAGACCAGGCTATTGAGGAATCCACAGAAAAAGGATTAGAAAAAGTTGACATCCGTGTAAGAGCTCCTGGTGGACAAAAAAGCAAGATCCCGGGTAAAGGTGCACAGCCAGCCATCCGTGCGATTTCTAGAAACGAAGACATTGAAGTTGGAAACATTGAAGATGTCACACCGGTACCTCATGACGGCTGCCGACAAAAAGGCGGGAAGAGAGGTAGAAGAGTATGAATATTGAACTAGGAGACGAAGAAAACGGCGTTCTTGAAGCAACTCTAAAAGATTCATATCCTGCAGTAGCCAACGCATTGAGGAGATCTATGATGGCCAGAGTACCAACTCTTGCAATCGAAGAATTGGACGTTGTGCAGAATGAATCAGGACTTTTTGATGAAGACCTAGCGAACAGAGTAGGAATGGTTCCGTTCACAATCCCGAAAAAGTTTGATGAAGATGACGAACTTCACATCGCTGTGAAGAAAGAGGGACCTGCAAACGTAAAGTCTGGAGATCTTCAGACAGATAACGAGGAATCAGAGCCTGTAAATGATGAAATTGCGCTCATCAAGTTGAAAGAAGGCCAAGCACTTGATTTTGAAGCCACAGCAACACTGGGAACAGGTAGAGAACATGCAAAGCATCAGGGCGGAACAGTAGGATACGAAAAAGATGGAGACGACTTTATCTTCCGCATTGAATCTACTTCAGGATACAGCAACGAAGAGCTTCTAGAGGCCTCGATTGAAGAGCTTGAAAGACAGCTTGATGAGTTCGAAGCCAAGCTTTAGGCTAAATATTTTTCATACGTATTTTATTCTAATTTCTATTTGATAGAAGCTGTTTGTTACTTCAAAATCAATATAAATGTGATTCACTATACATGTAGACATGGAAGATAGATCTGATGTCGGAGAAGCTCTTTATGATGAAAAAGGAAGACCTGTTGGAGATGGATTATCTCCTGAAAGAACTGAAGCCATTATTTTTGAAGGCTTAACGGGACTTGGAGAAGAAGAACTCGACCGATTTGGAAATGAATATGATGATTTCATTGATAGATTCCAGGGTAACTATGATTTAGATGATTTATTGAAAGATTATGGGTTTAGTGAAATTCTAGAGGAAGCCTCTCACTCTGAAGTGGAGCTCAGAGAATCAGATGAGGACATGGCTCGGTATAATTTAAGAGCAGGAGTCCTTACTGTTGAAGCTGAAGAATCAGGATGGAAAGTTAACTATGAACAAGATCCTAGAATAGAGGCTAATTTGGATGTAGGAATAGAAGGATATAGATCAGAATGGGCAGAGATACTCAGCGATGAAGAGGATAGCGTATCTAGAGAAGGCAGATTTATTGCGGATGAAAGAATTCGTGTAGGTCAGGAAAACCATCTTCCAGATACTCTCAGAAATATTATTGAGGCAGATGAACTGCTAGCAGAAATTTCTGAGATGAAACCTGAGTATGAAATAAGCAGTCAATCGGTTTAGATACATAATCTTTTTGACTTATACAATTCCGTTCTCTTCTTCTTTTTTGTTTAGGTCAGTACGTAATAAGGAATGAATATAATCAGCTTTCCGACTGTTGCTACAATATAGACCATTATTGCGATTGGCAGGCCTGTGTCGTACTGTTTTTGAATCGCTTTGATCATTATGAATGGCAGTGCTAGTGAGAGTAGGCCTGCGATTATGCTTCCTAGTGGCAGAACCCGGAATATAGAGATTATTATGATGTAGAATAATTCTATCCCTGCGAGTTTCAATCCATCAATTTTTGAGACTCCTTCAAATACTACGAAGTTACCTCCAAAGTAGTATACTGCCCAGGAAACTAGGAAGCCAATAGTTATTGTTAGAAGAAGTAATGCAGCTATCATTAACATATGGTTTAATTTCAGGTTTTCTTGTTAAAAAAGAGGAGGGGTTTATCGGCAAATGCTATTATTGGCGTATAACAGGGTTTTATAACTGGGATAAGTTAATTTTTGATCAGTGAGTTCTACAGAAGAAAGCATGTACAGCAGACAGGTTAACAGCTTCGAACTTAGATACCATAATTTGCTGCATCTAACAACTGAGGCCTACTCATTAATTGAAACTCATTCCGGACATGAAGTTGAGGCGGAGGAACTGTTTTTCCAAGATCTGTGTTTGAAAGATGAGGAAGCAGATTCTAGACTGGATGCAGTCTTAACCTTGTTAGAAGAGGAGTATAAGGAGTATGTAAGCCAGAAGAAACATTTGAACAAAGCAATTGACAAAGGTGAAACGCCTTATGTCCGTGATAGATATGAGCAGATTTGGCGTGAAGCTGAAGGATTTGCTTCGAGTTACAGTAGGCCTTTATTGGATCAGTTTGGGTGATTAATCCTTTCTGCTTAAATAAATCAAGGCCTGTTAGTTTTTTTACAGAGCCGGGGTTGCCGAGTGGCCAAAGGCGCGGGACTTAAGATCCCGTCCCGTAGGGGTTCCGGAGTTCGAATCTCCGCCCCGGCAAATTTCAATCGATTTTTTCACGTTTTATTTGAATAAATGATATTAGGGGAGCTTAATTCCAGTTTAAACGGTATTTTCTTAATAATTTGGTGATAAAAATAATTTGTGCCAGCAGAAGATGAGTATGAAGATGTTTTTAGGATTCTTGAGGATAGAAGCTGGCTAGGAGGTAAAGGTTTCGAAGTTCTCAACCAGCTTCTAAGCCAGTATGATCCTGGAGATATAACTGAAATAGCTGAGGAACTAGGAGTAAAAGAACAATATGTAGAGGACCATTACCGCACTTTTGAGAGTATTGGAATTCTGGAAAGAAATGGTAAGGATATCGCTTCTTATGAATTAACTGCTGAAGCCAAAAAACTGTCTGAAAGATATGATGAACTTAGATTTGAAAATCTCTCGGAACAGCATGAAAATGATGGACTTGAAGAAAATTTAGATACTCTTGAAGTAGTAACTGTTAATGAAAAAAAACGTAGTGTATAAAGGAGGATACGTATGGCGGGGAAACCCTTCAGAACACGGCATAGACGAAGGCGACCGTTCTCAGATTCAGAGAACAGGTGAGAATATTTTAAGCTTAGGAATGGAGAAAGTAGAATTAGTCGAGCACCTCGATGAATAAAAATTTTTTCTACTTGCTAAATTAACCGGGTTTTCTGGGAAAAAATTAAGTTATTGTCTAAGATTATTTTTTGAGAAAATCTGGCTAAAAGGATTCAAAACTGAGTTCATGATTAGATAGTCTATTATTTTTTTTATTCTAAAGTTTCTAACTCTGTTACATGACTGATCTTTCCCTAGACCAGATTAAAGAGAATGAAGCGAAAATCCGAGAAGAGTTAGAAGAAGCTGAACATCTTGAGGAGTCAGCTTTTGTAGATGCTAGGGGAACGGAAGAACTGCTTGAAAAGCTTTACAATGCAGGCCTGCCAGAAAGCAAAATTAAGAGGATTGTTGAGAATGAGGAAAGCCGTTTAATTGAAGAGGAAAGGTCTGAGGTCGCTAGAGAAGGTAAGGGAGTTGAAATCGAGGAGGATGCTATTCTCCGCGAGAAGCAGAATCTGGGTGTATTAGCGGAGAAAATCCACATGGTGTTTAATGAAGAGGAAGGTGTGATGGATGAGTTCCAGAACTTGAAAAATGAGGTCGATAGTAGGCCTAGGCCTTACGATAGTGATTTTAAGGAGGCTATTATTTTGAATTCGAGAAGGATTGTGGATATGCTTGTGACTGAGGCGATGCAGGAGAAAGCGATTACCAGTATTGAGGATAATGTGCTTGAGGAGATTGCTTTTATGGTTAGTCAGACCGAGTTTGATGAAGACCTGGATGGTCTTCAAATGAAAGAAGAGAGAGGTACGGCCAGTCTTGGAAGAAAATATTCTGATAAAGCGCTTCTTGAAGTGGGTCAAAAGCTTTACGAAGAGGTTCACCAGAATTATGAGCGTTCTAAGAAGGAAGCGGAGCAGGAAGCAAATGAGGCCTCTAAAATACATGAAGAAATTATTACTACGCTTAAAGAGTCTAGGAGAACTGAAGAGCAAGCGGAAACCTTTGTGAACTTCGTTGATTTTCTGGTTGAGGAAGTTGAGGGGGAAGAGTTTAGTGAAGCTATGAAGCAAGTTAGAGAGAAAGCTAAAGAGGCCTATGAAATCGCAAGGCAGGATGAAGAGGTTGAGTCTGAACTAGAGCAGAAGGCTAGAGCGGTTGGGAAAGAGGCTAAGAAGGCTGCCAAATAACGGAAAGCCCAGTTTTTCTTCTTTCAGGTTTTTTTGAGAAAGTTTTAGGAAAAATTTGTAGAGACAGTTTTTTTGGGGAAAAGGTTTTCCTTAGTGTGGCAATAGTTTAAATATTGTTGGAGATTACAACTGTCGCTACTGTTTAATAAAGTTTTAGTTCTAAGAGGTGGACGCGACTATGGTAAATGACAATAATGAAGTATACGATGAATTAGATAGAACAACTAGAATAGATTTTGATGAAATCGTTAGAAATGCAGACGATTACACTGATGTGGCTGAAGCAGTACGTGCTTATGATGGAGAAGGAGATAGAATAGATCTGCTTAGAGCTGCATCTGCTCTTGATGAATCAAAGATTAACTCTAATGATGTATTAGGAGGTCTTAGACATGGCCGGGATTCATATATCACTGATTTGAAGGCCTTAGATAATTCTAGGCCAGGACTGTAAAAAAAATTAATTTCTTCTCTCTTTTTTCTTCTATACTAAAATTATTAGTTTGGAGCTTGAGAAAAATTTCCGGTGAATATTTTTAGAGGTTGGTAAACGTTGTGTACGAACTTTTTTAAGTGCTCAGCGCGAAATCCCTGAAGTGGATAAGAATAAAGACGTGAATGGAGGCCTGACGTAAAAAGTGTCAACATGGAATGAGTCAAGGTTAGAAGATAGTTATAGCCCTGAACTCGATGATCTTGAGAATCTTAATTACTGGGGTGATTTAATTCTCAGCAAGGAGATTGGTGAAGACGGGAGGACGCGTTATGATGCGATAAAGGATTTTGAAGGCCTTGAAAGAGAGTTTAAAGAGTTGGAGCCGGCTTTGAAACATAGAATATTTTACGATTTTATGACGGGTCTTTACGAAGAATTGGATCTTGATAGGCCTGCTGAACCTTTACTGACTTCGGGTGATGTTTATGATCTTCTTGAATCTTTGAATGATGATCCTGATAACCAGACTCGTTTTGAGGAAATGAAGTATGTTCCTGACGGTTTTGAACCTGTAAATGAGGTTGTGAGACGGAGGATTGCTGAAAAAGCTGATGATGTAGATATAGAGGTTCAGGAGTTAAGACCTGATAATGGTTCAGTCTCTGATGGTAACAGAGTTTTCCTGCAAACTGGTGACTGGGAGGCAACTGGTAGAATGTCTTTTATGGAGGACTCTTACTAATTTATAACTCAAAAAATTTTTGGTTCTTTCTCTCTTTTTTCTCCAAAAAAAGGGTTATGTAGAAAAAGCTGTTTTTTCTAATTGTTATTTGGATATGTCTAGAGAGGCTGTTTCAAGATTTATTGACTCGGAGTGGATTGAAGTAGAAGACTTTAGGCCTGGAGAAGATTATGGTGTCAGTGATGAATATGTCGCCAAGTTTGAATCAACCGATTTTAATTATGACAAAGGGGTTTTTTTGGAGTATATTTTAGAGGATTTATTGGTGGAGCCTGGTGAAAATGAGTTTAGAGTGAATGATCGGGAGGCAAAAATATATTTTGAATTAGGTGATAGAGGCCTTGCTTTGTATGCGGATCAAGTTGCTGACAGGATGATTGATCAGCAGCAGGGTTTGGAGAATTTTCTCGAATGGTTTGAAATGCCTATGGGTTATCAGGAGACTTTTGAAAGGTTTGAATAAAAACACATTTTTTGTTGTTACTTAATAATTATAAACTTTTAGAGTTGTTTTTAGAAATATGAACTCCAAAAAACCAGCTCTAGAAGACAAATTTCAAGGCATCGGAAGAAACAAAATAGCCAGAATGAGACCCGGAATAATCGAAGCCGCAGACAAATACGGCCACCACAGATTCAAAGCCCACAGCATTGACTCAGAATACAGAAACAGTAGAATAGGATGGAACATGAACGTCCTCGCAGAAGCAGACATAGTAGAAGTAGAACAAATCTCTTCCAGAGGAAACAACTACTACATCACCGATTCTCTTGAACCTGCAAAAGAAGTTGCCGAACAAGCATTTCGGTACCAAATAATAGAAAAAATGGCAGCAATACCCGAACATACACCAGAAATAGTTGAAGACTTAGAAGGCTTCAAGATATACGAAAACATTGACGGAGATGGATTAATACATTTCCACGGAGACGAAGGATACCACGAAGCCACAGTATGGCTATTAGAAGAACTAAACCTGATAGAAGACAACATTTACAGAGAATTCACTGGAGACTCTGAAGACTTCGAAATATTAATAGAGAATACAGATGACTGGAGGGAAATAGCTGAAAACTTAGGTGATGGAGAAATCCTGCCTGAGAAGTACATAGATGAGATGAACAGTTACTTGGAAAGGTTTCCGAAAATTAGTTATTCAGGCCCAGATTTCTGGACAGATAACCAGTTAAGGAGGCTGAGAGAATGACTGCACAACGAAACAGGCCTAACTTTGAAGATGTTTCGAAGAGGGTTGCGGCAAGACTAAGGCCTGGAATAATTGAAGCAGTCGACGATTATGATTACGAAGTATTCAAGGTCAATCATTTGGATACTAGTTACAAGGGTCAGAGAATCGGCAGCAACATGGAGGTCTTAGTAAATACGGGCGTGGCAGAAATTCTTAATGAGGATAGGACAGGGGAGTATGATTACCGGCTTAGGGAAGATGATTTGGAGCCGGTTATGGATAAAGCTGAAGATGCATTTAGGTATAGGATAATCTCGTTACTGGATAATCTTGAGGAAGATGCGGCTATAGTTGCGGATGATCTAGAAGACAAAGGCTTGAGAGAAGATTACGATGGAGGGGCTTTAGCGCATTTCAGAAACGGCGACTACAGTGATGTAACTTTAGGGTTTTTAGCAGATTTAAGCATGATTGAATCAGAAACGGATAGGACTTTTATTTCGGATCAAAGGGATTTGGATTATCTTGAGGAAAATATAGGTGAATGGAGAGCTATTTCGGATTCGTTATTGCAGAAACGAAGCTTGCCGATGGAGTACTTTAGAGAGAAACAAGGATTCCCCTAAAATTAGCAGGGGTAAAAAACCTGGAGTAAAAGAAAAAAAACTTTATTTTTTGGCAGAGGCCTTTTATTCCTCTACTGTTGTCCTATCAAGCAACTTGTTCACGGGACACTTCTTTGAGAGGCCTGTAGCTAGGAAGATTATTGCGATTGCTCCGAAGATAGGGCTGTAGATATCAGGCACGCATTTTGCAGCTAGTGCGTTGATGCTTAATGCGCCCATTATTATTCCGCCTACTACTCTGAAAATTTGGTCTTTTTCGCCTACATTATTGTCTATGTCTAACATGTTGAGTTATTGCTGTTAATTCCTGTTAAAGACTGAGGCCTTCAAAAAAATATTTTCCTATGTTGTAAACCACAACTAAGTTATAAAGTAATTAGACTTAATACTTTCTTGAAAGAGCTTATAGAGTCTTTAAGACTTTGAAAATAGCTAAATCGGCGGTAAAAAATGTATGGAAGATTATAAATGTGCCAAAATGCTTGCAATTGCGGATAAAAACAATATTTTAGAACTGTTAGAACGTCTTTATGATGAAGAACAGACTAGTCTAGGAGATATTGCATCGGAGAGAGAAAAACGCTGGAAATATACTGAACACGAACTCCATTCTCTAGAAGACTATGGTTTAGTCGAATCAAGCGAATATGACGGTAGTAGAACTCTTTACAGGCTAACTGATGCAGGAGTTGAAACAATGAACTACTTTGAAAACCTTCAGACAGAGGAGGGGCAAGACTGGGTTTTAGAAATTGAGCCGGTTAAACAAACAAGCTTAGGCCTAATGTTTAAAGGGGGTTATATTGCTCTTGAAGAAGATGTGGGTGCTGATGTTGGAAATGCTATCGTAGAGATACTCGATAAAACTGTAGTACCTGAATTAACTACGGTTGAAGTTATAGAGTATCTTGATGGATAAGCTCTGGTTTTTTGTTTCGTTGTTGGTTGAGGGTGCTTCTTCTGTTTTTTTAGGTTTAGGTGTGTTGAGTTTTTCAAATAAAGAATTCTTATTTATGTGACTCGTTAGTAATAAAAGATTTAGTGAGGTGTTTAATACCCGTGACCCTAGAACACACCCATCCATACGAATCATTCACAGAACTTGAATACTACATGAACGAATTCGAACCAGATACCACAGTATCAGCAGACTATCCGGTGGAAGTAGATGAAGATGAAGACCTAGTTAGAGCAGAAATAGGAGATTTGGTATACATAATGCCTATTCAAGAAGGCAAAACTGTAGCGAGACAGGAGGACGAGAGGATTTACTGGGTGACAGATGGAGAAGAAACCAGCTGGATAAAAAACGGAGAACCAGAAGAAGCCAGAAATCCGGGCTTAGAAACACTGAAACAAACAGTTGACCAAATACTAGAAGAAGACGCCGAAGAAACAAATATTTCCTACGAAGAAAACCCAGGTCTATACAAGGGAAGGATCGGAAAGGTGCTTCCAAAATCACATGTTAGAGGCCTATCTGAAGACATTCAAGAAGGATATGCAGATCTTTCAGAATATATACCGTCAAACTTCGACACAGACCCAACCTCTGAAGACCTGGCGCGGCAACTTGCAAGAAATCTCAGGAGAGAAGGCCTAGAACCAAGTAGAAACGGTTCAGAAATACAGCTTTAACTCCTAAACTTTCTTTTTTGCTAAGTTTACTAAACAAAAAACTCTTGATATAACATGGTTATATCAGTTATTTTTTCTATCCTTGAGGCCTAGTTTTGAATCTAAATTACTCATAAAAACTAGCTCGCTAAGAGAAAGATTTAGTAATTGGTTAAATTTCTAATTGAAATCCGGACTATGGATAACTGGTCGTAACTTCAGAGTCTTTCCGATAGTTTTTCTTCATCATAGCCTTCGTCTCTATGCAGTATAGCAAATACTCGTACTTCACTGTTTCTTATGTCGTATACTGCACGAAAATCTTTGCCGCCTCTTTCACCTTCTTTCATGATGTATTTGAACACAGTTCGGCCTTGAACTTTGATAGTGTCAGAATCTTCATGGCCTGTAGTTTGTTCTTCTAACTCTCGTAAGCAGTCTAAGATGTATTGCTGATGCTTTTCACTGAATTGTTTAAGATCGTCTTCAACTTCTGGTTCTACTATTAAATCCATCTATTCTAAGCCTAATTCTTCAGAAAGTTCTTCCAAACTTTTACCTTTTTTCTCCTGTTTATCCATCCTCTGAAGCCTTTCAACAACTAATTCTTCCTCTTCAGGAGTCAGCCCTGTGTCGGATCTAATCTTCTGTCTTAAGGCCTCTCGAATATATTCTGACTCATTCTGGTACATTCCTTCTACGCTCAACTCCTTCATTTTTTCCTTCATCTTTTCCGGAATGTTCACGCTCACAGTCGGCATAAATTTATCACAGTTTACATTAATGTGATAAAGTAATAAATAATTTGCGTTCTTGGATTTCTTCTATAGACTGCTCTACTCCAATTTCTTGAATAAATCTCTATACCTTTCTGCTATTTCCTGGAATTTCTCTTTGGAATCTAAATTATTCATAAGAACTACTTCACTAGGAGGAAATTTCAATCTCTAACTAACTAAAAATGTTATTAGGTGGTTCTCTATGAGAGATATATTGGTTGAAGATGATCGGCTTGAAGGCCAACCATTTCTGAAAGGCACACGGGTTAGAGTCACTGACATAGCTGTGAAATACGAGAAACTTGGCTACAGCATTGATGAAATACTTCAGGCCTATGAAAGACTGGACCGCTCCGATGTCCATAATGCTTTAGCTTACTTTTACCGGAATGAGGAGAACCTTTCAAAGGATATGGAAGCCGGTGTAAAAGCTTGAAAAATATTCTCCTGGATGAAAATGTAGACAACAGGTACTTTGAAATAATAACTTTGGAATCAAGTTCCTATCATATATATGTTCTATAACCAAAAACCAAATAAGAATAGAAAACAAATTTCGAGTTATGTCACAGGATATTAACTGGCTGAACCGCAGAGATGCGACAGTAAAAGACCGCTCCAAGATAGAAAAAGCTGCAGAGAAGCAGGACTCTATCAGAAAGAACTCCGGTAAAGGAGAACTAAGCGGAGAAGTCAGAAAGTGGCGTGACAAACGAAAATGATTGTTGTAGTAGATACATCTGTTCTCATAAAATGGTTCAAACAGGAGAAGGACACCGAGAAAGCCCTAGAAATAAGGCAGGCCTATTTAGATGAAGAAATTGAAATAGCAATACCAGATCTAGTATTTTATGAACTATCAAATGTCCTTCGATATGATCAAGAAATGAAGAATACTTCTGTAAGAGAAGCAGTAAATTCTATAAGAGATATGGATTTTCAAGTAATGGCTCCGTTCACTGAATATACAGACAGGATGATAGAAAATGCTATGGAGAAAGATATCACGGTCTATGACTCAGCTTTTCTAACTCTCTCAGAGATGCTAAACTGCAGAACTGTGACTGCTGATGAAGAACTAGCGAACAAAGGATCAAGCAGAGTAAAACTGCTCTCAGATTTTGAAATCAAAGACTAAATATAACAAGGTTATATCAGTTATTTTTTCTATCATTGAGGCCTACTTCAATCATTTTTATAACTTAAGAACCGAAATTTAGCGATATGAAGGATAAAGGCGTCGCCTCTGAACTAGAAGAACTAGTGAAAAGGAACAGTGAAGGCCTGGAAAAACTGGCTAGTGAAGAGCCTGCAGTTGAACGCAGGGAGAGACCTGTTAGAGCCGAGATTAAGAGGCTTTACAGAAAATATGTTAAGAAGCCTGAAGCAGAGCCAGCTATACTCTAATCTTGGATTTCTTCTATAGTCTGCTCTATACCATTTCTAATATACTTCTCTAATACGGTTCTATCTTCATTTTTCACTGCTAAATCCTGAAGTATCTCAACAAAATCCTGGTTCAATACAGGGAATACTGTTCTATCAAAGCCTTTATCCTTCTGAACATTCTTCAGAAAAATCATGCCTGAAAGGTAAGCAGTCCGCTTATTACCTTCATTGAAGGCCTGGGAACTTGCTAGCTCATCTATTATGAGGCTGGTTAAGTAGATCACATCTCTGTCTTTGCCGCATTTTTGAGGTAAAATAGTCTGTATCAAGCTTTCAACAATTCCAAAGCTCAGCTTACCATGAAAATCTTCTGATCTGCCTACATCAAGAGTATGATTTGACTCTCCAAGGTTCCTGATGCGGTTATCTGCTTCAAATGACTCTGGCTCTGTCACAAAACGGTTTATCTCAAGCACAAGTTCAGGGCTGATAAATTCTTCAATCCTACCGCAATCTACATCCAAAGCCATGATTATATTATTTGATAGCCGTGCCAATAAAGACTAGATATAACATGGTTATATCTTTAATATTTGGGTAGAGGCCTTGAAACTGTTTTTTGTTAGGGTTTTTTCGAACGAAAAGCCGATTTTGGCATAACAAGTTTTAGATTGTTAACGCAGCTCTTAGCAAGCTGTAAAAAATATTTCACGGTTTTTTAACCTAATTTATATTGATTTGGAGTCGTGAGAACGGTTAAAAACGGTTCGTGAACGGTTAGAACGCGGGGATTTTCAAAGCATTTAAAAAGGTACTTAACAATTGTGTAAAGTAAGAGACCGCTACACCCAAACAA
>LFCJ01000187.1_pt1 | contig 35779 bp, 31 predicted proteins | sample 643141 | NCBI WGS metagenome assembly LFCJ01 (sample SAMN03766243, study PRJNA286221) | soda lake metagenome | biome: soda lake; feature: Kulunda steppe; material: water; isolation source: sample B1-Br-g2 brine of Lake Bitter-1 | place: Russia: Kulunda steppe | collected 2010-07
CATGATGTGGCGCACGAGGATGCGCGCCGTCGAGGTGCCCGAGGCGATGGCGGCCTGCACGAAGGTCTGATCGCGCAGCATCAGCACCACCGAGCGCACGAGCCGCACCACCCGCGGCACCTCCGGGATCGTCAGCGCGAGGATCACGTTGGGCACGCTCGAGCCCCACAGCGCCACCAGCGCGATCGCCAGCAAGATTGCAGGGATCGACATCAGCGCGTCCATGAAGCGCATCACCACCGCGTCGACGCGCCGGCTGAACCCGGCGATGAGCCCGATCGCCAGCCCGATCGTGGTCGCGAGGAACGCCACCGAAAGCCCCACCAGAAGCGAGATCTGCCCGCCATGCAGCACCCGGCTGAACAGATCGCGGCCATACATGTCGGTGCCGAGGAAATACTGCAGCGTCGGGTCCTGCAGCCGGTCCATCGGGTTCTGGCGCAAGGGATCGAGGAGCCCGAAATACGGCGCGCCGAAGGACAGGAACGCCATCAGCGTGAGCACGACGAGCCCGAACAGCATCGTCGGATTGCGCCGCAACGCGTCCCAGGCGCTGGCGAAGGCTTCGGCGATGCGGCTCGGCTCGGACGGGGTGTAGGGCTTGTCGCTCAAGGCGGCGCTCCCGGGATCAGTAGCGGATGCGCGGATCGAAGAACACGTAGCTCAGATCGATCAGCAGGTTGAGAAGCACATAGGTCAGCGAGAAGACGAGGATCACGCCCTGGATCACGGGGTAATCCGTGCGCAGCACCGCATCCACCGTCAGTCGCCCGAGGCCGGGGATCGAGAACACCGTCTCGGTGACGACGACGCCGCCGATGATCAGCGCGAGGCCGAGGCCGATCGTCGTGGTGATCGGCACCATGGCGTTCTTGAGCGCGTGCTTGATGAGCACCTTGCGCGTGGCGAGGCCCTTGGCATAGGCGGTGCGCACATAGTCCTCGTTGAGCACCTCGAGCATCGTCGCGCGCGTCATCCGCGCGATCAGCGCCATGTAGACGAGGCCGAGCGTGAGCGCGGGCAGCGTGATGTGCAGCAGAAAGCCCGTGAAGCTCTCGCGGATCGGGGTATAGCCCTGCACCGGGAACCAGCCGAGCCCGATCGAGCCGCCGAGCACCAGCGTGTAGCCTAGCACGAAGACCGGGACCGAAAAGCCCAGCACCGCGACCGTCATCACCAGACGGTCCACCCAGGTGCCGACCTTCCACGCCGCCAGCACCCCGAGCGGGATCGCCAGCGTGATCGCGATAATCATGGTCATCAGGGTGAGCAGGAGCGTCGGCTCCACGCGCTGCCAGATCAGCCGCTCGACCGGCAGCCCCGAATAGATCGACACGCCCATGTCGCCCTGCAGGAGCCGTTCGAGCCAGCGCAGGAACTGGATGTGCAGCGGATCGTTGAGCCCGAGCAGCGCGCGGATCTGTTCGAGATTCTCCTCGGTGGCGTTGTCGCCGGCGATGATCGCGGCCGGGTCGCCGGGGCTCATGTGCAGCAGAAGAAACACGAAAACCGCCACCAGCCCCATGATGGGGATGGTGGCGAGAAGGCGGCGGATGACGTAGGCGTACATGGGTCTATCACTCCCTCAACCGATGCGGGTCCACGCCATCCGCGCGCGGATCAGTCGACCTCGATGTTCCAGAAGAACGGCACCGGCGCCTCGAGCACGCCGCTGACATTGTCCCGGTAGGCCGTGGGCTGGTAGTACTGCCCGGTCGGGATGTAGGGGACGAACTCGTAGAGGTATTCCTGAAGCTCCTCGACGATCTCCATCTGCACATCCGGGTCGGTCTCGCGGGCGAAATCGTCGCGCAACTGCTCGATGCGCTCGTCCTCGGGCCAGCCGAACCAGGCATCATCCCCCGACGCCGCCACCGAGATGTTGGAGATCGGGTTGAGCTGATCGACGGCGAGCCACCAGGTCGGGAACATGTTCCAGCCGCCATCCTCGGGATGATCGCGCGAGGCACGCTGCGAGGTCATCGTCGCCCAGTCCATCGAGCGCAGCTCGACCTCCATGCCGATGTCGCGCAGCGCCTGCGCCGTCACCAGCGACTGGCCATGCGCCACCGGCACGTCGGTGGGGTCGAGGATCACGACGGGGGTGCCGTCATAGCCGCCCTCCTCGAGCAGCTCGCGCGCGCGGTCGAGATCCTGGGTCTGCAGCGGCTCACTGCCGATATCGGTCTCGAAGGGGCCGCCGCACATGAAGAAGGCGCCGCAGAACTCCTCGAAATACTCCTCGTCGCCCATGATGGTGAACATGTAGTCGGGCTGCTGCACGGCCCACATCGCGGCCTGGCGGATATACTTGTTATCAAAAGGCGGGTAGAGAAAGTTGAACCGCATCAGCCCCTGCGTGCCGAGCGGATCGACCGTCTCGACGGTGATGGAGGGGTCGTCGAGAAGCTGCGGCAGCAGGTCCACGGCGGGCTGTTCGTAGAGGTCGACCTCGCCGGCGAGCAGCGCCTGCGTCGCGGTAGCCGGATCGGCGATGTAGCGCCATTCGACGCGGTCGACATTGGCGATCTTGCCGCCGGCGGCATAGCTCGCGGGCTCGTCGCGCGGCACGTAATCCTCGAAACGTTCATAGACGACGAGGTTGCCGGGCTGCCACTCTTCCTCGATGAAGACGAATGGGCCGGAGCCGATGATCTCGGGCACCTGCTCGGCCGGATCGGTCGCGGCGAGCTCGGCGGGCATGATGAAGGGCACGTTCGAGGAGATCTTGCCCAGCGACTCCAGGACGAGGCCGTAAGGCTCGCTCAGCGTCAGCGTGAAGGTCAGATCGTCTTCGACCTCGAAACCCTCGGCATAGCTCATCAGCTTCTGGCCCATGCCATCGCGGCGCGCCCAGCGTTCGAGCGATGCGACCGCGTCCTCGGCGGTGACGGGCTCGCCGTTGTGGAAGGTCAGCCCCTCGCGCAGCGTGATGGTGTAGACGAGGCCGTCATCATCGACCTCGTAGCCCTCGGCCATCTGCGGCTGCACCTCGAGATCCTCGTCGAGCGCGAACAGCGTGTCCCAGACGAGATAACCATGGTTGCGGGTGATGTAGGCCGTGGTCCAGATCGGGTCGATATTGCTCAGGTCGGCATGCGGAACGATCCGCAGAACGGAGCCGTCCTGCGCCTGTGCCGGAACGGCGTGCGCCAGAACCCCGGCGCCGACGAGCGGCGCGGCCATGAGCGCGGTCCGAAGGGATATACCCCTTTGAGCCGATGTGAACGGATATGCCATGCAGATGCTCCATCTCTTGTGCGACCGCCACGCGCTGCCGGGTCCCCGGCAGGCCGGTCGCTGATCCCCCTGCTTGCGCCGGCCCGCGTTATTCCGGTCTGTGGCCGGTTCTGCGTGCACGCCGCATCAGCCCGCGCTCTTGCGCGACGGTGCCGACTCTCTCTTTGTGCAAGCAGATTGATCCAAATGCAACTTTCTTGCATCGGTCGCACTGGCGTCATGGACGTTGTGCCCAAAGAGCATGCACCTGCCTATCTTTTAATCGAAGAGCCGCCCCTCTCTGGCAAGAGAGTTCCGCAGCGCGGCGTTTGGCGCTACGAAGGGGCAGGGCGCGCGGTCGGCCGATCAGAGAAACTTGCATGCTGGGAAAGAAACTCCGCGATACGCGGCGACACCGCAAGCTGACTCTGCGCGCCGTCGCGCAGAGTGCGGGGGTGTCGGAGGGACATCTCTCCAAGGTCGAGAACGACAAGGTGGCTCCGTCGCTGCCGGTGCTGCACCGGGTCGCGTCGGTACTCGGCATCAATCTCGCGCGGCTCTTCGAGGACGGCGCGGCCCCGCCGGACGTGATCGCGCGCGCCGGCGGGCGGCCTGTGATCGCGCTCGACCCGCTGCGCCAGGGCCGGGGCGTCACGCTCGAGCGCGTCATCGCCTACTCGGCCGAGAACGACCTGCAATGCAACATTCACATCATGGACCCCGGCGGCGCCAGCGACGGCCAGATCAGCCATGAGGGCGAAGAGGTCGGCATCGTCCTCGAGGGCGAGATCGAGCTGCTGCTGGAGCAGGAGGTGCACCGGCTGCGCACCGGCGACACCTTCCATTTCCGTTCCGAGCGCGCCCATGGCTACCGCAATGCTGGATCGGGGCGCGCGCGCATCTTCTGGGTCAACACGCCGCCGACCTTCTGAGCTACTGCCACACCGCCGGGTCCGCGATCAGATCGTCGAGCCCGACGACATGGCAGTAGATCATGTTGATCACCCGCAGCTCGTGCTCGTGCAGCTCGTCCGTGGCCGCCGCGCAGCACTCATCGACGACCAGCACGTTGAAGCTCTCATCGGCGAGACTGCGCACCGTCGAGGAGACGCACTGATCGGTGAAGATGCCCGCGCAGATCACGTCGGTGATGCCCATGTTGTGCAGCATCAGCCGCAGATTGGTGCCCGTGAGCGCGCTGTCGGTGGTCTTGAGAACGGTGATCTCGTCGCCCTGCGGCGCGAGCTCGGGCACGATCTGCGAATCCTCGCGGTCCTTGGGCAGCAGCAGGTAGTTGAACCCCGGCTTCTTCTGGCTCAGCGAGCGGTCGCGGCCGTCTTCCTTTTGGCAGGCGATGCGCGCATAGATCACCTCGACGCCGCGCGCCCGGCAATCGGCGATCAGCTTCGCGGTGTTGGGGATCACGGTGCGGCGCATGCGCTCGAGAAAGGGCTGCCAGCGGCTGTCCTCCTCGGCGGTGTCCTTGGGCTCCATGTAGGTGTTCTGGATGTCGATCACCAGCAGCGCGGTGCGCCCGGGATTGAGCCGGATGTCGTCGGGCTCCTCCGCCGTGGCGTAGTAGAAGGACCGATAGGCCGTTTTCCAGGACATGTTCCGCTCCCTCGATTCGATTGGCATCGCGCCGCACCATGCGCAGTGTCGCCGCGCGGGTCCAGCCCTGACCGCATCGCCCGGCGGCGCGCCGAGGTCCGGGCGCTCGCCGGAGCCCGGAAGGGCGCGACGGCTCCTGCGGGTAGCGACTTCGTGATGCCGGGTGACGTGCTGGTCCCGCAGAATGACCCCTGCGCGGAGCCGCCGGGTCAACCGGCACGCGATTCGGCGCTGAGGGGCTTCACCGCATTGTATGCGCCGCGCGCCCTTCGGAGTCACCATGTCCGACACCGCCTCCGCTGCCCCTCCGGCCCCCGCTCCGATCGATGACACGACCCGCGCAGCGCCCCCGGCCTTCGCGGCCGATCTCGCCGCTCTGACGCCGGAGCTGCACCGATACGCGTTGCATCTTGCGCGCGACCGCGGTGTCGCCGAGGAGCTTGTTCAGGAGACGATCCTCCGGGCGCTGAGCCGGTTCGACCGCTTTCGCCCGGACAGCGATCTGCGGGCCTGGGCCTTCGCGATCCTGCGCAACACTCATCTTTCCGCCCTGCGCAGGCGCAGACGCGCGCCCTGCGATCTCGAAGGGGTTGCCGAGGCCATGCTGGCCTGCGCGCCCGAGCATGAGGCGCGGCTCGAGCTGCGCGATCTCGCCGCAGCGATCGCCCGCCTGCCCGCGGCGCAGCGCCGGGCATTGCTGCTCGTCGCGTTGCATGGGCTGTCCTGCGAGGCGGCTGCAGCCCTGTGCGGCTGCAGCGCGGGCACCGTCAAAAGCCGGGCCAATCGCGCCCGGCGGCGCCTCACCGCGAGTCTCGAGGGCGCCGAAGCCGCGCGGGGGCGGCCGGCTCCGGCCGCCGGGCGCGGGGAATGCGCCGGGCCGCATCGAAGGCCCGGCACCCGGATCAGCGATCAGCCGTCGTCTTCGTCGCCGTCCTCCTCAAGGATTTCCTCCTCTTCTTCCTCCTCAGCGTTATCGTCGTCTTCGTCGCCGTCGTCGTCATCCGCGACCTCGTCGTCGTGATCCTCCGCGGTGTCGTTCATGGTCTCGCCGTTCTCGATGATCTCGTCGATCTCGCCATTGTCGTCGTCATGCTCCCCGGCGAAGGCGGGCGCGGCGAGCAGGCTGAGGATGGCGGTGGTCAGCAGAAGGCGTTTCATTGCTCTCTCCATGTTGGCGCCTCACTGGCGAAGCGTGCCGAAACAACGCCTGGACGGGTCCGCCAGTTCCCCCTTCCGGCTTCACAAATCGCAACGATTTCGTGAGGTTGACCCGGATCAGCCGCCGGCTTCAAGGCTGATGCGGATGGTGAGCCCGCCCGCGCGCAGCGTCTCGGTGGGCGCGCCCGCGGCCTCCTCGGCGGGCAGGCCCTGCGCGCGCGCGCTAGCCTGGCCGCGGTTTTGCAGCCGCGACTCGTCCCACAGCTCGAGCAGGGCGTCACGCCGGCGGGCATGGCGCTCGGCCTCGAATTCGGCCTCGGTCAGCGCGGTGACGATGCGGCTTGTGCGGGTGCCCTCATTGGCGATCCAAATGGCGCGGTCCGGGTCTGCGGTGAGCTCGTCGCGCGAGAAGGTCTGCCCGTCGGCATCGAGCAGGTAGCCGTCGCTGTCGGCCTTGGGCACGCCGCGATGATGCACGCCCACCACCTCCCAGTGCCGGTTGAATACCGGCGCGCCGGAGCTGCCCTTCTCGGTGTCGGCGTCATACCACAGGAAGGCGCCGAGATTCTTTGCGTCGCGCCCGCGCGCCGGGTTCTCGAGATGCAGCAGGTTCGCATTGTGCACCACGATGGATTTGCCGCGCCCGCCCGGGTGCTGGATGATGTTGACGGGGTCTCCGATGCGGATCTTGCCCTGCTGGGCGATCATCGGATGCCAGCCGAGCGGCTCCGCTGCTGCGCTTTCCGCGAGCGCGACCAGCGTGATGTCGAGCGTCGCGTCGGTAAACCAGAAGCGCCCCGGATCGAGCCGGACAGTCGGCATCGCGGTGAGGCCGCCGGTCAGGTCGTGTTGCTCGAACTCGACCTTGGCGGCGGCGGCATGGGGGATTTCGGGCAGCACGTGGTTGTTCGTCATCAGCATGTCGGGCGCGACGAGAAAGCCGGTGCCATGCGCGAGCCCGCCGGCCACGACGATCCGCCCCACCGACCGCGCCGCGACCATCCCGCGCCCCAGAAAGCTGATGCGCAGGATGTCGTCGTCGCCGATGATGCGTTCGCGCGAGTCGAGGGCATCGGCGGTGACGCGCGGTGCCTCACCCTCGCGCAGCTCGGCGATCTCCTCGCGCTCGGCGAACAGCGCGAGCCGGTCGGCCGTCTCGGTCGGGGCGGTGGCGCGGTCGGCAATGGCGCGGCGGGCGCGGTCGACCTTGGTACGCACCCTGGCAAAGCGGTCCAGGACGGGGGCGAGGACCTCGGCGTCGCTCGGCGGTGGGCGCATGATCCAAACTCCAGCGCGGTGTGAAATGAAATATTGTTTTGCAGTATCTTCGCGCATGGTAACATCACGCAAGCGGAATTCCCCGCATCCCCGGGAGTGTCGTGATGGCCAAGATCAGCTATGCGCAGTATGTCGAACTTCTTGTGGACCCCGACACCCCCGACGAGGTGATTGCCGCCTTCTCGACCTTCCGGCCCGACGGCCCCGCCTTCAACCCGACGCTGGTGCCGGATCCGGACCGCGTCGAGATGACCGCCGATCAGATCGAGGCCGAGAACGCGATGCGGATCGGCAACGGGCTCGCACGGTGGCGCCGCAATCGGCGCTTCGAGCGCGCACTGCGCGGCGGCGATGCGCGCGACGTCGTCGTGGCCGAGGGCGACAGCTGGTTTCAGTTTCCGATCTTCATCCGCGAAACCGTCAGCCATCTCAACGAGCCCTATCTCGTCAATTGCCTCGCGGCGGCGGGCGACACGGCGCGCAACATGGTCTATGGCCCGCCGGGCAAGGGCGGACGCGAATACATGGCCGAGCTCGACCGCCACGAGGGCCGGGTGCGCGCCTTCCTGTTCTCGGCGGCGGGCAATGACATCATCGGCGAGGATGAGGAGGCCGGCGACGGCACGCCGGTGCTGCGCAAGATCCTCAAGCGGCCGGACCCGGACGCGCGCCGGCCCGAGGATCACATCGACGCCGCCGAGCTCGACCGGCGCATTTCCTTTCTCGAGACGGCCTATGGCCGCGTCATCGCCACGATCCGCGAGCGCACGGCCTTTCGCACGCTGCCGATCCTCGTGCATGGCTACGACGTGCCGTTCCCGCATCCCTGGGACGAGACCGACCGGCGCAGCCCGGTCTGGGCGTCGAAGGACCGGTGGCTGGGAAGCGCGTTCGCCCCGCTCGGCATCGAGGGCGAGCTGCGCCGCGAGATCCTGGCGCTGCTCATCGACCGGCTCTACGAGATGCTCGACCGGGTCGCGGCGACCGATCCGCATGTCCATGTCGTCGATTGCCGGGGTGCGCTGCCGCGGCTGACGGACTGGGCCGACGAGATCCATGGCACGACCGAGGGCTTTGCCACCGTGGCGGCGCGGTTCCACGCCAAGCTCGTCGAGGTGATCGGGCGCTGAGCCCTCAGCCGGTCCTGTCCCCGAGCGCGAGATGCGCCGCGGCGAGCCGCGCGACCGGCACCCGGAAGGGCGAGCAGGAGACGTAATCGAAGCCCGCCGCCCGGCAGAAGGCGATCGATTCGGAATTGCCGCCATGCTCGCCGCAGACCGACAGCACGAGGCCGGGCCGGGCGGCGCGCCCGCGCTCGGCGGCGATGTGCAGGAGCTCTCCGACCCCGTCGATGTCGAGCATCTGGAACGGATCCTCGGGATAGACGCCGGCCTGGACATAGGTATTCATGAAGCGGCCGGCATCGTCGCGCGACAGCCCGTAGGTCATCTGGGTGAGGTCGTTGGTGCCGAAGCTCAGGAAATCCGTGTGCTGGGCGATGTCGCCGGCGCGCAGCGCCGCGCGCGGGGTCTCGACCATCACGCCGAGCCGGTAGTCGAAGCCGCGCCCGCGCTCGGTGCGCACGGCCGCCGCGACGGCGTCGATGCGTGCCTTCACGAGCTCGACCTCGCGCTTGGCGGAGACAAGCGGGATCATGATCTCGGGCACCACCGGGTCGCCGTTATGCGAGGCGTCGATCGTGGCCTCGAAAATGGCGCGCGCCTGCATGTCGTAGATTTCCGGCATGGTAATGCCGAGTCTGACCCCCCGCATCCCCAGCATCGGGTTGAATTCCGACAAGGCCTCGGCGCGGCGGGTGATCTCGGAAAGCGGCTTGTCGAGCGCCTCGGCGAGGTTGCGAAGCCCCTCGCGGCCATGCGGCAGAAACTCGTGCAGGGGCGGATCGAAGAGCCGGATGCACACCGGCGTGCCCTGCATGATCTCGAACAGATGGGTGAAATCGGCCCGCTGCATCGGCAGGAGCCGGTCGAGCGCGGCGCGGCGATCCTCGGCGGTGTCGGCGAAGATCATTTCGCGCATCACGGTGAGGCGGTCATCCTCGAAGAACATGTGCTCGGTGCGGCACAGCCCGATCCCCTCGGCGTCGAAGTCGCGCGCGATGCGGGCATCGGCAGGGGTGTCGGCATTGGCGCGCACGCCGATATCGCGCACCGCATCCGCCCAGCGCATCAGGCTGCGAAAACTGTCATCGACGGCGGGTTCGAGAAGGTCCGCGGCGCCGGCGAGAACTTCGCCGCAGGTGGCGTCGAGCGTGATCATCTCGCCCTCGGGGAGGGTCCGGCCATCCGATGTGGTCAGGCTGCGGCCATGGGCGTCGATGCGCAGCCCCGTGGCCCCGACGATGCAGGGCAGGCCGAGGCCGCGCCCGATCACTGCGGCGTGGCTGGTGATGCCGCCGCGCTCGGTGAGCACCCCGGAGGCGGCGTGCATGCCGCGGATATCCTCGGGGCTGGTTTCGCGGCGCACGAGGATGCAGGGCTCGCCGCGGGCGTCGCTGGCCTGGGCGGCGCTCGAGGAGAAGACGATGCGCCCGCAGGCGGCGCCCGGGCTCGCGGCGATGCCGCGCGCGAGCACGTCGCGCGGCCCGCGCGGGTCGACCTGGTGGTGCAGGAGTTCCGAGAGCGCGCGCGGCGCGATGCGCGCGAGCGCCTCCTCGTGGCTGATGATCCCCTCCTCGGCCAGCGTGACCGCGATGCGCACCGCCGCGCGCGAATTGCGCGCCACGCGCACCGCGTCGAGCACCTGCAAGGCGCCATCCTCGAGGGTGAACTCGATCTGCATCTCTTCGTGCAGATGCTCCCGGCAGCCGGCGCCGAATTCCTGAAGGGTCGCGAAGATCTGCGGGCAGCGCTCCTCGAGCGAGGGGCCGCGCGGGTCGCGCGTCAGGTAGAGCGCGCCCTCGGCCCCCTCCGCGACGGCGTCGCGGCCCTGGCTCTGGCCGAGATAGCGCCCGGTGATCTGCGGGGCGCCGGTGGCGGAGTCGACGAGCTGGATCACCCCCGCGCCGCTCTCGCCGCGCCCGATGCCGAGCGCCATGCGCTGCACCACGAGACCGAGCCCGGCATCGACCGGCGCGCCGCGCGCCTGGCGCAGGAGCCGCGCCGAGGTCCCCTCCCAGGCCCGCGCCATGGAGCGCAGCACCTGCGCGAGCTGATGCGCGGGGTCCTGCGGAAAGGGCTCGTCCATCTCCGCCTCGAAGGCGCGCAGCGCGACGCGCAGCGCCGTTTCGGGCGGGCCGCCATTCTCGAAGAGGTCGGGATCGAGCCGGGCGACATGGGTGCCATAGGTCTGCACGAAACGCAGATAGAGCGCGCTCGCCGCGGCGGAGCCATGCGCGGCCGCCAGCTCGGCATGGCGCGCATCATTCATGCCGATATTGAGCAGGCTGCCGGGGCCGCCCCACGCACCGTTCTGCGAACTCGGCCGAACCGACACCAGCGCCCCGTCGCCAAAGCGCGCCAGGATCGCCGCCGTATCCGGCACCTGACCCGCTGCGATAAGGCGCACCGCGTCGAAGGGCAGCGCCAGCGTGCGCGGCACCGGCATCCCCAACCGAAGGAGCCGCTGCAGGCACTTCGCGCGCGCGCCATGCGTGTCCTCGGCGATCGGCGCGTCGGGGGTGATCTCGGTGAAACCGGGGATGGGCTGGTGTTTCTGCACTGCGGCGACCTTTCGTTTGCCGAAGTGTAGTGCAATCGTATCGCCGTGCAAGGTCCGGACTCGCCTTTGCCGCACCGCAGCGCGCCGGAGTTGCTGCAATGCCGCAATCGCTCAGCCGAGCAGCGCGAGCCACATCCAGACCGACAGGATCGACAGCCCCGTCGCCAGCAGCACCGACGAGGCCGCCACCCGCTTGGCGCAGCCATACATGTTGGCGAAGACATAGGCGTTCACCCCGGGCGCCATCGCCGCCGTCACCACCGCCGAGCGGAACGCCTCTTCGGAGAGCGCGACCGCCGTGCCCATGCCCCACACGATCAGCGGATGCAGGATCAGCGAGACCGCGCAGACGAAGCCGATCGCGCGCAGATCGCCCTCGGGCCGGTAGCGATAGAGCACCCCGCCGAGCGCGAACAGCGCCGCCGGAATCGCGGCGCGCACCATCAGATCGAGCGCTTCGGCAAGCACGCCGGGCACCGGCACGCCGGAGACATTGACGGCAAAGCCGAGCGCGATCCCGATCACGAGCGCATTGCTGAACATCGCCCGGAGCACGCGCCCGGCCGTCGCGCGCAGGCCGCGGCCGCTATTGCGCACCACCTCCATGACGGTGATGCCGAGCGCATAGCAGAACGGCGAATGCAGCGCGATGATCGCGTAGTTGGGCTCCAGCGCGCCAGTGCCATAGGCGCGCTCGGTGATCGGCAGCCCCAGCAGCACCGAATTGGAAAACAGGCAGCAAAAGCCGATCGCGATGCAATCCGGCCAGGGCCGCGCGAACAGGATCCGTGCCCCGAACAGCCCCACGAGAAACCCCGCCGTCGCCCCGGTGTAGAAACTCAGCAGCAGCCAGCCATCGAGCAGCACCGCCAGCTCCAGCCGCATGATCGCCACGAAGAGCAGGCAGGGGATCGCGAAATTCTGGCTGAAGGCCATCAGGCCGTCCACCGCGCTGTCGCTGAACAGCCCGCGCCAGACCGCGCCATAGCCGAAACCGATCACCAGGAAGACCGGCAGGACGACTTCGATGAGCGCCTGCACGCGCTCAGATCTCGTAAGTGATGGTCATGCCGTCATGGGCGGGGGTGACATGCCCGGGGGTCTCGCGCGCGACGGCGCCGTGATCGAGATCGATATGCATGTTGGTGAGCACCGCGCGGCGCGGGCGCGCCCGCGCGATCCAGTCGAGCGCGAGATCGAGATGTGCGTGGCTTGGATGCGGGCGCCGGCGCAGCGCGTCGAGCACCCAGCAATCGAGCCCGTCGAGCAGCGGCCAGCAATGCTCGGGGATCGACACGACATCCGGCAGATAGACCAGATCGCCGATCCGGAAGCCGAGCGCGGCCATGGTGCCGTGATCGACCTCGAAGGGGGTCAGCGTAATGCCGCCGCCCGCCCCGGTGACGGTGATCGCGCCCTCGATGGGGCGCATCTCGAGGATCGGCGGGTATTCCGACCCCTCGGGCTGCACGAAAGCGTAGCCAAAGCGCGCTTCGAGCGCCGCGCGCGTGGGTGGATCGGCCCAGACCGGCACGCGGCGGCCGATATTGAAGACGATCTGGCGCAGATCGTCGAGCCCGTGGACATGATCGGCATGCGAGTGGGTGTAGACGACGCCATCAAGTTCGCCGACCCCGGCATCGAGGAGCTGGTCGCGCATGTCGGGGGAGGTGTCGATGAGCACGCGGGTGGTGCCCTCGTCGCCCTCCCGCTCGATCAGCATCGAGCAGCGCCGGCGCCGGTTGCGCGGGTTGTTCGGGTCGCACGCGCCCCATTTGCCGCCCAGCCGCGGCACGCCGCCCGAGGAGCCGCAGCCCAGGATCGTGAAGCGCAATCGTCCCATCAGGCCGCCTGGTTCCACGCGGCGGCCTTGGCGAAGAGGCGGTCGAAATTGGCGCTCGTCTGGCGCGCGAAGTCGGCGTAGTCCATGCCGCGAAGCTCGGCGCCGCGGGCGGCGGTGTGGGCGGTGAAGGCGGGCTCGTTGCGCTTGCCGCGATGCGGCACCGGCGCGAGATAGGGCGCGTCGGTCTCCACGAGGAGGCGCTCGACGGGGGCGGCGGTGAAGATGTCGCGCAGCGCCTCGGCCTTGGGAAAGGTCGCGATCCCCGACATCGACAGGTAGAACCCCAGATCGAGCGCGGTCTGCGCGAGCTTGGCGCCCGAGGAATAGCAATGCATTACCGCCGCGAAGGCCCCGGCGCGGTGCTCCTCGGTCAGGATGCGCGCCATGTCGCCGTCGGCGTCGCGGGCATGGATGACAAGCGGCAGCCCGGTGCGCCGCGCGGCCTCGGCATGCAGGCGCAGGCTCTCCTGTTGGGCGGCGGCGCTCTCGGCGGTGTAGTGGTAATCGAGGCCGGACTCGCCGATGGCGACGCATTTGGGATGCGCGGCGAAGCCTTCGAGGGCGGCAACGGTGACCATCGGCTCGTCGGCGACGCTCATGGGATGGGTGCCGGCGCTGAAGAAGACACTGTCATGCGCTTCGGCGATGGCGCGCACCTGCTGCTCGCGCCGTGGCCGCGTGCAGATCGTGACCATGCGCGTGACCCCGGCGGCGTGCGCGCGCGCGATCACCGCGTCGAGCTCGGCGGACAGTTCGGGGAAATCGAGGTGACAATGGCTGTCGACGATCTCGGGCGGGTGAGTCATACGGGGCCTTGTGTTTCAGGCTGTGCGGGCCGGCGCGGCGGCGGCGTCGATCGACAGCACCATATCGAGCACGAGCGCGGCGGGGTCAAGGTTGACCTCCCGGCCATGCCGGCCGCGCGCGGTGAGGCGTTCATGCAGCTCGGCCCAGCGCCGCGCGGCGGCCGCGTCCGGGGAGAGCCGGGCGAGCAGCGCCGCCTCGCCGGGGGCCGCCTCGCGCTCGGGCGGCCCTCTCACCCCGGCGCGCGCAAGGCGCGACAGGAACAGATCGATCAGCCACAGCACCAGATCGAGCTGCGCCCCCGCGCCGCGCCCGGCGACGCTGTCGGCAAAGGCGAGGGCGCGGGCGCGGTCGAGATCGGGCAGGGTCGCGGCGGTGTCGATGAGGGCGCGATAGCGCGCGAGCCCGTCCATCCGCGCAAGCCGCAGCGCCGCGCCCACCGATCCGCCCGACAGCGCCGCGAGCGCCGGCGCGGCGTCGGGGTCGTCCTGTCCGGCGGCGGCAAGGGCGGCGGCCATGTCCGCGGGGCCGAGCGCCCCGAGCCGCAGCACCCGGCAGCGCGAGCGGATGGTGGGAAGGAGGGCCGAGGGCTGATGGCTGACCAGCAGAAGCACCGTGTCGCGCGGCGGCTCCTCGAGCAGCTTCAGGAGCGCGTTGGCCGCCTGCGTGTTGAGTTCGTCGGCGGCATCGACGATCACCACGCGCCGCCCGCCCTCGGCCGCCGACATCGACAGGAACTGCCGCAGATCACGGATCACCGGCAGCCGGATATCGGCCGAAAGCGCATCGCCGCGCTCGTTCGCCCCGCGCCGCACCAGATGCAGCCGCGGCTCCGACAGAGCCGCGATCCGGCGCGCGACGGGATGATCGCCCGGCACGTCGAGCCCCGACGGCGCCGCCGCGAACGGCCCGTTGCCGGGCTGTTCGGCCAGCAGGAATCGCGCGATGCGCCATGCCAGCGTCGCCTTGCCGACCCCCTGCGGCCCGGTGATCAGCCAGCCGTGATGCAGCCGCCCGGCCGCGACGGCGGCGAGGAAGGTTTGCTCGGCGGCCGCCTGGCCGAAAAGCTGCGCCGTCTCGCGCGGATGCGCCGCGCCCTCGATGCGGTCGGGCTCGGGCAGGCCGTCGGTGCTCATGCGAGCAGGGTCCGCGTTTCGGCGGCGATCTCGGCGGCCACGGCCTCGGGGTCGCGGGCGGCGTCGACGAGTCGAAAGCGCCCGGGTGCGGCGCGCGCAAGCGCGTGAAACCCGGCGCGCAGCCGGGTCTGGAAGGCCGCACCCATCGATTCGTATCGGTCCTCGCGGCCGCCGCGCGCCGCGCCGCGCGCAAGCGCGTCCTCGGGCGCCATGTCGAGCAGGAAGGTCAGCGCGGGCTCGAGCCCGATGAATTGCGCGTGCAGCCCGTCGACGAGCCCCTGCAGGGCGCCGCGCGCCAAGCCCTGATAGACGCGCGTCGAATCGGTGAAGCGATCGCAGATCACGATGTGGCCGGCGTCGAGCGCGGGCGCGATCATCTTCTCGACATGATCGCGCCGCGCCGCGGTAAAGAGAAGGATCTCCGTCTCGGCCGACCAGCGCGCCGCGGCGCCCTCGACAAGTAGGGTCCGGATCGCCTCCGCACCGACCGATCCGCCAGGCTCGCGGGTCAGCACGACCTCGAAGCCGGCCTCCCGCAGCGTTTCGGCGAGGCGGCGTGCCTGGGTGGATTTGCCGGCGCCGTCGATGCCTTCGAAGGTGATGAAGAGCCCGCGCTCAGCCACGATCAGAGATCCGCCGCCTCCCGCAGGAGCCGCTGCGTCAGAAGCTCCGCCGCGGTGCGCAGCCGTACCCCGAAGCCGCCGCGCTCGACCGCGTGCTCGGCCACGAGCGGCACGCGCAGGGTCTCCAACTCGGGGATTTCGATCACGAGCTCGCCGATGCGCGCGCCCTCCGCGACCGGGGCCTCGATCGGGCCCTCATGGACGAGCTCGGCGCCGATGGCGTCCTGCACCTGGATCGGCAGCAGCGCGCGCACCGCGTCCTCGACGACGAGCCCGACGCTGTCGCCCTGGCCCATCCAGACCTCGGCGCTGCCCAGCCGCGTGCCCGGCTCGACGAGGGTGTGCTCGCGAAACTGCCGGAAGGCCCAGTTGATGATCCGCTCGGCCTCCTCGACGCGCTCCTCCTCGCTGTCGAGCCCGCCGATAACGAAGACGATGCGCCGGTCCCCCTGCTGGGCCGAGCCGGCGAGCGCATAGCCCGCCTCGCTCGTGAATCCGGTCTTGAGCCCGTCGAGCCCGAGCCCCTCATCGAGAAGCGGCAGCCTGTTGGCCTGGGTGATGCCGCCATAGCTCCATTCGGGCTCGGACAGGTACTCGTAGTATTGCGGGAATTCCTCGATCAGTCGCGCCGAGAGGATCGCGAGATCGCGCATGCTCATGCGGTGCTCGGGATGGGGCCAGCCGGAGGCGTTGGCGATCGTGGTGTTCTCGAGGCCGAGTTCCCGGGCGCGCTGCGTCGCCTGGGTGGCGAAATTCGCCTCGCTGCCGGCGAGTCCCTCGGCGACGGTCACGGTCGCATCATTGCCCGACAGCACCGCGATGCCGCGGATGAGCTCCTCCACGGTGGGCCGGTCGCCTTCATCGAGGAACATCCGCGAGCCGCCCATGTTGCGCGCGCGCGATGAGACGCTGAAGCTGTCATCAAGCGCGACCTGGCCCGACTCGATCGCCTCGAAAAGCATGTTGAGGGTTACCAGCTTGGACATCGAGGCCGGCGGGCGCGGCTCGTCGGCGTTCTTGTCGAGCAGCGTCGTGCCGGTATTGAGGTCCATCACATAGGCGGCCTCGGCGACGGTATCGAAGCTCGCGGCGGCCGGTGCCGCGAAGCTCGCCGCTGCAAGGCACGCGGCGGCCGCGTGCCGGGTCAGCCGGCGCAGCGCGGGGAGGGCATGGGTGCGCATCGTGAGGTCCCGTTCTGTGGCGCGGATGGCATCGTCTTAACCGCTTCTAGCATGCTCCCGCGCCGACGGCGACCCCATTGCGGCCGCAGTCAGCGCCGGTCCATCGAATCCACCAGCGCCCGGCAGGCCGTCTCCAGAAGCGTGAACACCTCGGTGAAGCCGCCGCCGAGATAGGGATCGGGCACCTCGCGCTCGGACCCCGGCGCATAGTCGAGCAGCAGATGCACCGGGGTCTCGGCGCCCGCCGGGCGCAGCCGCTCGATATCCCGGCGGTTGGACTCGTCCATCGCGAGGATGAGGTCGAAGCGCGCGAAATCCGCAGCCGTAATCTGGCGCGCGCGCAGATCCGAGAGGTCGACCCCGCGCGCATGCGCGGCGGCACGGGTGCGCGGGTCGGGCGCGGCGCCCTCGTGCCAGTTGCCGGTGCCCGCGCTGTCGATGCGCAGCGCGCGGCCCTCGGCGCGGGTCACCTCGCGCAGGATGCCGTGCGCCGTCGGCGAGCGGCAGATATTGCCGAGGCACACGAAAAGCACGCGCTGCGCGCCGGTTGCGGACTCGCTCATGGTTTCTGGCTCCTCGCGGGCTTGCGGCCGACCGCATCTGCCTTCAAGTTGCGACCCGCAAAAGCAAGGTCAAGGGCGCGCGATGAGCGAACGCATCGTCATTCTGACGGGGGCGGGCATCTCCGCCGAGAGCGGGCTGGGCACGTTTCGCGACGCGGGCGGGCTTTGGGCGCAGTACGACCTCGAGGAGGTCGCCACTCCCGAAGGGTTCGCGCGCGATCCGGCGAAGGTGCATGCCTTCTACAATGCCCGTCGCGAGAATTGCCGCGCCGCCGCGCCCAACGCCGCGCATCATGCCATCGCCCGGCTACAGGCCGCGCACCCCGCAGCGGTCACCCTCATCACCCAGAACATCGACGATCTCTTCGCCCGCGCCGGGGCCGAGGCGCTGCACATGCACGGCGAGTTGATGCGCGCGCTGTGCCATTCCTGCGCGGCGCGCTGGCCCGCGCCCGAACGCATGGCGCCCGAGGGTGCCTGCCCGCAATGCGGCGCGCGGGCGACGCGACCCGACGTGGTCTGGTTCGGCGAGATGCCCTACCACCTCGACGAAATCCTCGCGGCGCTGGGCGCGGCGGATCGCTTCGTCGCGATCGGCACGTCGGGCGCGGTGCAGCCGGCGGGCAGCTTCGTGCAGGAAGCCGCGGCGGCCGGGGCGCGCACGCTCGAGCTCAACCTCGAGCCGTCAGAGGCCACGCCGCTCTTCGACGAGGCGCGTCACGGCCCGGCCACCGCGCTGGTGCCCGACTGGGTGGAGGCGGTGCTCGCCGGGTAGGGGCGCGCCGGTCAGTCGTGATCGTGCCCGGACTGGCCGCGCGAGAGATCGACCGGCACCTCGACCTCGACGGGTCCGGCGTGCTCGAATTCGAGGCTGAGCGCGATGGTCTCGCCATCCTCGAACGGCGCGTCGATCCCCATGAGCATGACATGCGCGCCGCCACGCTCCAGGCTGTAGCTTCCGCCCGCCGGGATCGCGAAGCCGTCCTCGACCTCGGACATGCGCATCACGCCGTCATCGTCCTCCTCGTGGGTGTGGAGTTCGACGCGCGCGGCGATGTCGGAGCTGGCGCCGATCAGGCGGTCATCGGCATCGCCGCGATTCTCGATGGTCATGAAGGCGGCGCCCGACTGCGCCGTCGCGCCCGAGCTGCGGGCATGGGGATCGATGATGGCGATCGTGGCCTGCCCGGCGGCGAGTGGCGCGGCCAGCAGGACAAGCCCGGCGGCGAGCGCGATGTGGTGTCTCATGACTGGCTCCCGTTGCGTTATGAAGCTTGACCGCGGCGGCGGCCCCGCGCTGGATGCGTCCGCGCCGCGCGCAGCACGGATGGCAGGCCGAACAGCAGCGCATCCGGTATCGCGCCGGGACGGCGGGGATCGGGCGGTGCAAGGCGGCCATCCGCCGTCACCGCCACGACCTGTCCACTGGCGCAGGTTCCGAAGCCTCCGGCATGGGCGGCGCGCATTTCAAGCGGCGCGGCGAGCATCACCGCGAGCGCGGTGGCGAGGCTCAGCATCAGTGGAAGACGCCGCCCATTCATGCGGTGTCGCCGAGGACGCGTCGCGGGCTCCTGCATTCACACGCCGTCCTCTGGCCCCTTGACGTCGCAGCCTCCAGGAGCGCACGCGTCCCACCCTGACGCAGCATGCTGTCGCACGCGCCTGCAGCCACTGGAGACATTGCCCGGAGTGGGATCAGGCCGCGCTGGCGCCGGCCTTCTCGATCTCGCGCTTGATGCGCAGGGCCCGCGGCGAAAGCGTGTCGTCGCTGGCGCGGGCGAGAAAGGCATCGAGACCGCCGCGATGATCGACGGTGCGCAGCGCCGCGGCGGATATGCGCAGGCTGTAGGACTGGCCGAGCGCGTCCGACATCAGCGTGACATCCTGCAGGTTCGGGATGAAGCGGCGCTTGGACTTGTTGTTGGCGTGGCTGACATTGTTGCCGACCATCGGGCCCTTTCCGGTCAGTTCGCAGACGCGCGACATGGCTCTTGTCCTTGTTCAACGGGTGTTCACAAATCAGGCACGCCCCGCGAGGGGGCGCCAGCTGGTCGGCCCCGCAATTACGCCCCGTCACTGTGCGCGTCAAGCGATTCATCGCCGCCGCGCCCCGGCGCGGAGCCGTCGAGCGCGGCAAGGACCTGTGCGGCGGCCGCGGCCGGGGTTGCGGCGCCCGTGGCCACAGCCTCGCCGAGCCGCGCCATCCGCGCGCGCGCTTCGGGCGACTCGGTAAGCCGCGCGAGAAGCCCGGCGCGGACCTCCTCCTCGAACCAGTGCCGCGCCTGCGCAGCGCGCCGCGCGGCCCAGTGCCCCTCGGCGCGCCGCCACTCGGCGAGTTCGGTGATCTCGGCCCAGGCGGCCTCGAGCCCGGTGCCCTCGGTGGCCGAGACCGTCATCGCCTTGGGAAAGCCCTCCGGGTCCTGCGGGCGCCTGCGCAGAAGCCGCAGCGCGCCGGCGTAATCGGCGCAGGTGCGCATCGCGGTGTCGCGCAGCGCGCCGTCGGCCTTGTTGACGACGATGAGATCCGCCGTCTCCATGATACCGCGCTTGACGCCCTGCAGCTCGTCGCCGCCACCGGGCGCCATCAGCAGAACGAAGACGTCCGAAAGCTCCGCCACCACGGTCTCCGACTGGCCGACCCCGACCGTCTCGATCAGCACCACGTCGAAGCCCGCCGCTTCGCACAGCGTCACCGCCTCGCGGGTGCGCCGGGCGACGCCGCCGAGATGGGTCTGGCTCGGTGAGGGGCGGATGAAGGCGTTCGGATCGCGCGCGAGAAGCGGCATGCGCGTCTTGTCGCCGAGGATCGAGCCGCCCGAGCGCGCCGAGGACGGATCCACCGCCAGCACCGCCACGCGCAGGCCCTGCGCGGTGAGCATCCGCCCGAACGCCTCGATGAAGGTCGACTTGCCCACCCCCGGCGTGCCCGACAGCCCCAGCCGCAGCGCCTCGCGCATGGTGCCCACCTCCTCGATGAGGGCGGCGGCCTCGGCGCGGTGATCGGCGCGGCCCGACTCCACGAGCGTGATCGCCCGCGCCAGCGCGCGCCGGTCGCCCTCGGTGATGCGCCGTGCCAGCGCGGGGATGTCCATGGCGGCCTCGTTGATGAGCGCGCCGCACGGGCGACGCGGTTGTGATCCGGCGCCGCTTTTCTGGGCCGCGGAGTGGGTGTATGTCCAGAGGTGGCATGTTGGGGTGATGACGATGGTTCGGATTGCGACAGTGTTTTTCGCGGCGGTGCTGGCGGCGGGCGCCCTCGTGCCGGGGTCGGCGCCGCAGGCCGGGACGGGCGAGCGCGTCGACGAGGGCGCCTATGACCTGCGGGTGCGGGGCCTGCGCGCCGCGGTGGTGAGCTTTCGCGGGGTCGAGGATGCCGGCAGCTATGCTGTCGCCGCGCGCATCGAGAGTTCCGGGCTTGTCGGCCTGGTGCGCAATATCCGCTATGACGGGAATGCGCGCGGGCGCCATGACGGCAATGGCGGCTTCGAGACGCTGCGCTATGTCGAGGAGTCCGATACGGGCCGTCGCGAGTCGCTCTCGGAGATGGTCTACGAGAACGGGGTGCCGCGCGTGGTGCGCCGGGAGCCGCCGCGCGAGCGCGACCGCTACGCCGACCCCGCCGAGCAGGGCGGCACCATCGATCCGCTCACCGCGATGTATTCGCTGTTTCGCGATGTCGAGGCCGATCAGGCCTGCCGCGGCGATCTGGACCTGTTCGACGGCCAGCGGCGCGCGCAGATCGCCTTGTCGCGCGGTGCGCGCGACGGCGACACGCTGCGCTGCGACGGCGAGTTCCGGCGCATCGAGGGCTACAGCGAGCGCGAAATCGAGGAGGGGACGCGGTTTCCCTTCCAGCTTACCTATGAGGCGCGGCCGGATGGGCGCATGCGCCTGGAGCATGTGCGCATGCAGACCGAATACGGCCCCGCCACCATGACGCGGCGCTGAGGCTACTCCCCGAGGCGCCGCGCCGCGCGCGTGAGGGCCGTGCGCAGCGCGGCCGGATCGTCGAGGCGCAACATCGCGGCGCTCGCGCCGGGGCCGATGCGCACCCCGAGCCCGCCATCTTCCTGCGCCGCGGCGATAGCGTCCTCGTCGGTGATATCGTCGCCGATCATTACCGGCCGGCGCCCGCGCAATCCCGGCAGGCGCATCAGCGCGCGCAGCGCCCGGCCCTTGTCGGCGCGGCGCGGCTTGACCTCGGCGACCATGTGGCCGGGCTGGACCACGAGATCGGCCTCCCCGCCCGCCGCGACGGCGGCCTCGGCGGCGGCGCGGCAGGCCGCGGCGGCGTGCGGCGCGGCGCGGTAATGCAGCGCTGCGGCCGGGCCCTTGCGCTCGAAGCGCACCCCGGGCACCGCCGCGGCGCAGGCGTCGAGCGGAGCGAGCACCGCTTCGGGCAGCGGCGCCGGCGCGGGTGGCAGCGGCTGCCCCGGCGCGGCGCGCTCGAGCCCGTGCGTGCCGATCCGCCACAGCCCGTCCGGCACCCGGCGCGCGAGATCTTTGAGCGCGCGCCCGCTGATTACAGCGCAGGCGCCGCCTAGCGCGCCCGACAGCCGCGCGAGGATTGCCGCCGTCTGCGCGGGCAGGGTCACCGCGTCAGGGTCTGCCGCGAGCGGGGCAAGGGTGCCGTCGAAATCGAGAAACAGCGCATCGTCGCGCGCGAGCGGCAACTCCGGGGGCTCGCCCGGGCTCATCGGGTCGCGCGCAGCGCGTCGAGATAGCCGCGCCACCACCAGCCCACATCCTCGCGCCAGACCCGTGCGCGCAGCGCCTGCCAGCGCGCGCTGCGCTCGCCGTGCGGCATCTCGAGCGCGCTGCGCAGCGCGTCGGTCACGGCGGCGATGTCGTAGGGGTTGACCTGCACCGCCTCCTCGAGCTGCTCCGCCGCGCCGGCGAACTCCGACACGATCAGCACCCCCGGATCGCCCGGGTCCTGCGCGGCGACGAACTCCTTGGCCACGAGGTTCATCCCGTCGCGCAGCGGCGTGACCAGCCCGACCCGCGCCAGCCGGTAGAGCCCGGCGAGCTTGTCGCGCGGATATTCCCGCGCGATGTAGCGCACCGGGATCCAGCCGAGATCGGCATGGTCGCTGTTGATGCGCCCGGCGATGCGGTCGACCTGCTCGCGCAGATCGGCATAGGCCTCGACCTCGGTACGCGAGGGCGGCGCGATCTGCACCAGGCTGACGCGCGCATGCAGCGCGGCATCCGCGGCGATGAGCTGCCCGAACGCCTCGAGCCGCTGCGGCAGCCCCTTGGAATAGTCGAGCCGGTCGACACCGACCACGAGGGCGTCCTCGCCGATACCGCGGGCGAGCCTGGCGAGATCGGGATGGCTGCGCCAGTCGGCGGCGGCGGCGGAGACGCTGTCGGGGTCGATGCCGATGGGAAACGCCGCCGCGCGCAGAACCGTGCCGAAGGCATGCACCACCCCGTCGGCAAGCGGCGTCGCGGCGTGCTGTTCGGCGAGGTAGCGGCGGAAATTTTCCGCGTCATGCGCGGTCTGGAAGCCCACGAGATCGAAGGCGGCGAGCGCCTCGGCGATCTCGGCGTGCTGGGGCAGGGCGGTGAAGACCTCGGGCGACGGGAACGGGATGTGCAGGAAGAACCCGGTGGGTCCGCGCCAGCCCGCCGCGCGCAGCTCGCGCCCGAGCAGCATCAGGTGGTAGTCATGCACCCAGACCGTGTCATCGTCGCGCAGGAGCGGCGCGAGCAGCCGCGCGAAGCGCGCATTGACGCGGTCGTACTGCGCGAACGCCTCGTCGTCGAAGCGCGCGAGGTCCACGCGGTAATGCAGCACCGGCCAGAGCGCGGCATTGGAATAGCCGAGATAGTAGCCCTCATAGTCCGCCTCGGTCAGGTCGAGCAGCGCGAAGGCGTAGTCGTCCTCGGCGGCATGGGCGAGCTTTTCGTCGGATGCCTCGACGGTCTGGCCCGACCAGCCGAACCACAACCCGCCCGATTCCGCGAGCGCATCGTGCAGCGCCGTTGCAAGCCCGCCCGAGCGCGGCGCGCCCGGCGTTGCGGTGCGGTTCGATACGACGACCAGACGGCTCATCCTCTCTCCCCCCCGGCGCTGCCCCGAAGGCGGCACGACGTCGAAAAAATAGGCCACCGCGCGCGATTTCCAAGCCGCCGGGCGCACAGCGGCCGGCCCGGCCCGGTTTCGCCGGATCGGCGGATGCGCGATAGGAGGGGCATGAACGGGGATGCGTTGCCGATCGATTCGGTGCTGGGCGAGCTGGTCGCGGCGCTGCGCGCGAGCGGGCGCGCGGTGCTGCAGGCGCCGCCGGGGGCGGGCAAGACGACGCGGGTGCCGCTCGCGCTCATGGGGCATGTCGCGGGCCGTATCCTGATGCTGGAGCCGCGCCGGCTCGCGGCGCGGGCTGCCGCCGAGCGGATGGCCGAAACGCTCGGCGAGGATGTCGGCGCGACGCTGGGCTACCGCATCCGTGGCGAGGCGAAGGTCTCGGCCGCGACGCGCATCGAGGTCGTCACCGAGGGCATTCTCACGCGGATGCTGCAATCGGACCCGGAGCTGTCCGGAGTCGGCGCGGTGATCTTCGACGAGTTTCATGAGCGCTCGCTCAACGCCGATCTGGGGCTTGCGCTGGCCTGGGAGGTGCGCGGGGCGCTGCGGCCGGATCTGTGGCTTGTGGTGATGTCGGCCACGCTCGATGCCGCGCCGGTGGCCGCGCTTCTCGACGACGCGCCGGTGATCACGGCCGAGGGTCGGGCGTTCTCCGTCGAGACGCGCTACCTCGACGCGCCGCTGGCGAAGGGCGTGCGCTTCGAGGCGGCGGCGGCTGATCTCGTGGCGCGGGCGGCGGGCGAAACCGGGGGCGGCGTGCTGGTCTTCCTGCCCGGCGAGGGCGAGATCCGGCGCGTGAGTGCGGCGCTCGACGGGCGGTTGCCGTCCGATTGCACGGTGCATCCGCTTTTCGGCGCGATGCGCTTCGAGGCGCAGCGCGCCACCATCGCCCCGGCGCGCAGCGGGCGCAAGGTGGTTCTGGCCACGGCGATCGCGGAGACATCGCTGACGATCGAGGATGTGCGCGTCGTCGTCGATTGCGGGCGCGCAAGGCGGGCGCGGTTCGATCCTGGCCGCGGCATGTCGCGGCTCGTGACCGAGCGCGTCAGTCGCGCCGAGGCCGAGCAGCGGCGCGGCCGGGCGGGGCGCGTGGCGCCGGGGGCTTGCTACCGCATGTGGGCGCGGGCCGAGGCGGGAGCGATGCCCGCCCACCCACCCGCGGAAATCGAGGCGGCCGATCTTTCGGGGCTGGCGCTGGAGCTGGCCGCGTGGGGCGCGGAGGCGCATGAGCTCGCCTTCGTCACGCCGCCGCCCGAGGCCGCGCTCGCCGAGGCGCGCGGGCTTCTCGCCCGGCTCGGGGCGCTCGATGCGCTGGGGCGGATCACGGCGCATGGCCGCGTGCTGGCCGCGCTGCCGCTGCATCCACGGCTGGCGCATATGCTGGCGGTGGCGGGGGCGCAGGCGGCGCCGCTCGCGGCCCTGCTGGGCGAGCGCGATCCGCTGCGCGGGGCGCCTGCCGATCTCGCGCTGCGGCTCGAGGCGCTGAACCATGCGGACCGTTTCGCGCGCGAGCGCCCGCACGGCGTGGATCGCGCGGCCATCGCGCGCATTCACGCCGAGGCGAAGCGGCTGCGCCGGCTCGCGCCCGAGAGCACGGCGGCGCTCACCCCCGGCGAGATGGCCGCGCTCGCCTATCCCGACCGGGTCGGGCTGCGGCGCAAGGGCGATGCGCCGCGCTGGGTGCTCTCGGGCGGGCGCGGCGCGGCGCTGGAGGCGGGTGATCCGCTCGCGGGGGCGCGGATGATCGTGGCCACCGATCTCGATGGTGCGGGCCGCGAGGCGCGCATCCGGCAGGCGGTCGAGCTGCGCGAGGCGGGGCTGCGCCGGCTCTACGCCGAGGCGATAGGCTGGGTGGATGTCTGCGAATGGTCGCGCCGCGAGCGCCGCGTCGTGGCGCGCCAGCAGGAGCGGTTCGGCGCGCTGGTACTCGAGGACCGGATCTGGCGCGACGTGCCCGCCGATGCCGTGGCGCGCGCGGCCTGCGACGGGGTGCGCGATCTGGGGCTGGAGCAATGCGGCATGACGCCCGCGGCGCGGCGGCTTCAGGCGCGGGTGGCGCTCCTGCGCGGGCAGGGGCTCGATCTGCCGGATCTGTCTGATGCCGCGCTCGAGGCGACGCTCAGGGACTGGCTGCCGCCCTGGCTCGCCGGGCGCCGCACGGCGGAGGATCTGCGCGGGCTCGATCTTGTCGTGGCGTTGCGCGCGCTTGTCGGCTGGGAGGCGCTGCAGACGCTCGACCGCCTCGCCCCGGCGCATTTCACCACCCCGCTCGGCCGGCGCGTGCCGATCGACTATTCCGGCGAGCACCCCGCGATCAGCGTGCGGCTGCAGGAGATGTTCGGGGTGACGACGCATCCGACGGTCGGCCCCGACGCGCTGCCGCTGCGCATCGAGCTTCTCTCACCGGCGCGCCGGCCGGTGCAGGTGACGATGGACCTGCCGGGTTTCTGGGCCGACAGCTATGCCGATGTGCGCAAGGACATGCGCGGGCAATACCCCAAGCACCCCTGGCCCGAGGACCCCACCGCCGCCGATCCGACCCTGCGTGCCAAGCCGCGCAAGGGCTAGACGCCGAGGCACCAGCGCAGGATCGCCTTTTGCGCGTGCAGCCGGTTCTCGGCCTCGTCGAAGACGACCGATTGCCGCCCGTCCATCACCGCATCGGTGACCTCCTCGCCGCGATGGGCGGGCAGGCAGTGCATGAAGAGCGCCTCGGGTGCGGCCGCCATCAGCGCCGCATTGACCTGGTAGGGCCGCAGGAGGCGGTGGCGGCGTTCCTTGGTGGTCTGGCTGTCATGCATCGACACCCATGTGTCGGTGACGACCAGATCGGCCCCCGCGATGGCGGCGGCGGGGTCGCGCGCGATGGTGACGGTGGCGCCCTCGGCGCGGGCCATTTCGATGAATTCGGGGTCCGGGTCGAGTTCCTCGGGGCCGGTGAAGGTGAGGTCGAAGCCGAGGCGCCCGGCGGCGTGCAGGAAGGAGGCGCAGACATTGTTGCCATCGCCCGACCAGACCACGCGGCGCCCGGCGATGGGGCCGCGATGCTCCTCGAAGGTGAGAAGATCGGCCATGATCTGGCAGGGATGCGACCGGTTGGTCAGCCCGTTGATCACCGGAACATCCGCGTGCTCGGCCAGCTCCAGCAGCGTCGCCTCCTCGAAGGTGCGGATCATGATCGCATCGACATAGCGCGACAGCACCCGCGCCGTGTCGGCGATGGTCTCGCCATGGCCGAGCTGCATCTCGGCGCCCGAGAGCACGAGGCTCTGCCCGCCCATCTGCCGGATGCCGACATCGAAGCTCACCCGCGTGCGGGTCGAGGGCTTCTCGAAGACGAGCGCGACGATGCGCCCGTCGAGCGGCGCCGTATCGTCCGGCGCGCCGCGCGGACGCCCGGCGCGGGCGGCCTTCATCGCGGCGGCCTGATCGAGCATGGCGCGCAAGGACGCCGGGTCAGTGCGGTGCAGGTCGAGAAAGTGGTTCATGCCGACGCACCCTGCTCGGCGAGGGCGCTTGCGGCCTTGTCGAGCCGCGCGAGGCCCTCAGTGATTTCATCGTCCGAGATGGTCAGCGGCGGCAGGAGGCGCACGACGTTGTCCGCCGCCGGCACCACGAGCAGCTCCGCATCGCGCGCCGCCGCGACGACATCGGTGTTCGTCATCTTGCAGGCGAGCCCGCGCATCAGCCCCTTGCCGCGCACGCCGGCAAAGATTGCCGGATGGGCCGCGACGAGCGCCGAGAGTTGCTCTTCCATCGCCGCGCCCTTGCGCTCGACCTCGGCGAGGAAGTCCGGCTCGGCCACGATCTCCATGACCTGCGCGCCCACCGCGCAGCCGAGCGGGTTGCCGCCATAGGTGCTGCCATGGGTGCCCGCGACCATCGGCGCGGCCGCGCGCTCCTGCGCCAGCACCGCACCGAGCGGAAACCCCCCGCCGATGCCCTTGGCCACGAGCAGGATATCCGGCGCGATGCCCGCCCATTCATGCGCGAAGAGCCGCCCGGTGCGGCCGGTGCCGCACTGCACCTCGTCGAGCACCATCAGCGCGCCAGTGGCGTCGCACAGCTCGCGCAGCCCGCGCAGGCATTCGGGCGGCATCGTGCGGATGCCCCCCTCGCCCTGGATCGGCTCGACCATCACGGCGGCGACGGTCTCGTCCATGGCGGCGTGCAGGGCGTCGTGATCGCCCCATTCGAGCACCTCGAAGCCGGGCATCAGCGGGCCGAAGCCGTCGGTCATCTTGCCGGGCCCGGCCGCCGCGATGGCGCCGGTGGAGCGGCCGTGAAACGCGCCCGTGAAGGTCAGGATGCGGTGGCGCTCGCGGCCCTCGCCGTGCCAGAAGCGGCGCACCATCTTGAGCGCGAGCTCGGTCGCCTCGGTGCCCGAATTGGTGAAGAAGACGGTGTCGGCGAAGCTCGCCGCGGTGAGCCGGTCGGCCAGCGCCTCCTGTTCGGGGATGCGGTAGAGATTGGAGACATGCCACAGCCGCCCGGCCTGCTCGGTGAGCGCGCGCACCAGCGCGGGATGGGCGTGCCCCAGCGCGTTGACCCCGATCCCCGCCGCGAAGTCGAGAAAGCGGCGCCCATCGGCCTCGGTCAGCCACGCGCCCGTCCCCGAGACGAAGCTGAGCGGCGCGCGGTTGTAGGTGGGCATCAATGCGGGGATCATGCGCGTCTCCGTTATGGAAAGGGGTCACGTGCCAAAGCGTGGCCGCCAAGTCAATCTTTCGCACGCCTGCGCGCGCGGGGGCAGATCGCGATTGCGCGGGCGGCGGGGCTGTGCTTGATGACGGCAAGCGGGCCGCGCTCCGCATTTCCCCATTCGCAGTGAGACGTCCTGATGAGCTACGGCATTTACATTGGCCGCAACCTGACCGCCGACGGCAAGCCCTACCTGGCCGGGTACGGGGACGAACCCTCGAGCCACTGGCTCGAACTCGCCCCGCGCGCCGAGCATCCCGAGGGCACGATGATCACCGTCGGCGTGACGCAGGATGCCGACCTGCCCGGCGAACTCACCGAGATCCCGCAGGTGCGCGAGACGGCGCGGCTGCTGCGCGTCAATTACACCTACTATCTCGGCGTGCCCGCGCCGCTCACCAATGGCGGGCTCAACGAGCACGGCGTCGCGGTGCGCGATATCTGGGCGCCGTCGCATCCTTTACTCAAGGACATGACACCCCAGAACCAGAGCGGGCCGAACTACTCGGATCTCGCGCGCATGGTGGTCGAGCGCGCGCGCACGGCGCGCGAGGGCGTCGAGCTGATCGCGCAGATGATCGATGAGTACGGCAAGTCGAGCTATGGCGGCAACACCCACATGATCGCGGACCCGGACGAGTGCTGGGTGGTCAAGGGCTTCGCGGGAGGGCGCAAGCTCTGGGTGGCCGAGCGGCTCGGCCCCGACGACATCCGCGCCTCGCGCCCCGGCTACGTCTTCGAGATCCCGCGCGAGCCGAACGAGGATTACCTCTTCCCGCCCTATTTCCACGACACCGCCGTCGAGCTTGGCCTGTGGAAACCCGAGGATGGCCCGCTGCGCGTCAACAAGGTCTTCGGCGACGGCAAGGGGCGCTGGGACGGGGTCGCCTGGATCGAGGACGAGATGCGCGCGCGCGCCGAGCGGCCGGGCAAGATCACCCTCGAGGACGTGTTCTGGTCGATCCAGACGGCGCGGCTGACGGGCGATACCGCCGGCTACGGGCAGGTCGTCCCGCTCGAGCATCCGCGCCATGACGCGCTGCGGGTGATGTGGCACGCGCCCATCGGGCCGGTCGCGGCGCCGCTCGTGCCCTGCTTCATCGGCATGACTGACGTGCCGCCGGAATACCGCCAGCATCGCTACCTCAATCGCGGCGAGAGCGCGCGCTTTCTCGACCGGCGCTACGAGGAGGAGGACGTCGACACCGTCTCGCATGTGCCGCAGGGGGTGGAGGTGACGCGCTCGGCCTTCTACGTGTTCAAGCGGCTGATGCACCTGGCGTTCCAGTGCCCCGAGCTGGCGCTGGGCGAGGTCTGGGATCACTGGCGCACCGTCGAGGCGGGGCTGATCGCGGATCTGCCCGATGTGCTGCGCAGCGCCGAGCTCTTGCTCGATGCGGGCGAGGAGCGGCTCGCGGGGCGGCTTCTGACCGATTACAGCCAGACCCGGCTGCTCGATACGCTGAACCAATGCGAGGCGCTGGTGGCCTCGCTCGAGGCGCGGCTGCGGGTGGCGGGGCGGCTGAATATGTCGGACAAGCCCGTCAAGCTCGACCAGACCTGGTGATCAGACGAGGAACGCGCGCAGCGCTGCCTCGAATTCGCGCGGCCTGTCGGCGTGCAGCCAGTGTCCCGCGCCGGGCAGCTTGGCGAAATGCGCCTGCGGGAAGAGCGCCTTGATGGCGGGGCGGTGCTCGCGGGTGAGGTAATCGGACTCGGCGCCCGCGAGAAACAGCGCCGGGGCGTCGAACTGCCCCTTCGGGTCGGGCCAGCCGATGATGCGGTCCATCCCGGCCTCGAGCACGTCGAGATTGAGCCGCCAGCGCGGCGGATCGGCCTTGAGATCCAGCGATTGCAGCAGGAAGGCGCGCACGCCCGGCTCGGGGATCGTCCCGGCGAGCCGCGCATCCGCCTCGCCGCGCCGGGTCACGCCGGACAGGTCGAGCCCGCGCATCGCCGCGATGAGCGGCGCCTGGCTGTGGCCGTAGCCCACCGGCGCGATATCGGCCACGACGAGCCGGCGCACCAGCTCGGGGCGCGTCAGCGCCAGCGTCATCGCCGCCTTGCCGCCCATCGAGTGACCGACGACATCAGCCTGCCCGCCCTCGGCCTCGATCAGCGCCGCGAGATCGCCGGCCATCGCCGGGTAGTCATGCGCGTCCTGCCAGGGGCTCGCGCCGTGATTGCGCATGTCGGGCGCGATGACGCGGCGCGTATCCGCGAGCCGCTTGGCGATCGCGCCCCAGTTGCGCGCCGAGCCGAACAGCCCGTGCGCAATGAGGATGGGCGGCGTCGCGGACGCCGCCCCGTAGGTGTCAAAATGCAGCATAATGGCCGCGCGCCGGTTGCCCGGCGCGCCCCGCTTCACAGCCCCTGATAGATCGGAAAGCGCGCGCAGAGCGCCTCGACCTCGGCGCGCACCTTCGCCTCGACCTCGGCATTGCCCGCCTCGCCATTGCTGGCGAGCCCGTCCGTGACCTCCACGATCCAGTCGGCGATCTGGCGGAACTCCGGCTCGCCGAAGCCGCGCGTCGTGCCCGCGGGGGTGCCGAGGCGGATGCCGCTCGTGACGGTGGGCTTTTCGGTATCGAACGGGATGCCGTTCTTGTTGCAGGTGATGTGCGCGCGCCCGAGGGCGGTCTCGGCGGCGTTGCCCTTCACGCCCTTCGGCCGCAGATCCACCAGCAGCACATGGCTGTCGGTGCCGCCCGTCACACAGCCGAGCCCGCCCTTGATGAGCTGATCGGCCATCGCCTGGGCGTTCTTGACGACCTGCGCCTGATAGTCGCGAAACTCCGGGCGCAGCGCCTCGCCGAAGGCCACGGCCTTGGCGGCGATGACATGCATCAGCGGGCCGCCCTGGATGCCCGGAAAGATCGCCGAGTTGAACTTCTTGGCGAGCGCCTCGTCATCGGTGAGGATCATGCCGCCGCGCGGGCCGCGCAGGGTCTTGTGCGTGGTCGTCGTCGCGACATGGGCGTGCGGGAAGGGCGAGGGATAGACGCCCGCCGCCACGAGCCCGGCGAAATGCGCCATGTCAACCAGCAACCACGCGCCCACCTTGTCGGCGATGGCGCGAAAGCGCGCAAAGTCGAGTACCCGCGGGATCGCCGAGCCGCCGGCGATGATCATCGCGGGCTTGTGCTCCAGGGCGAGCGCCTCGATCTGGTCGTAATCGGGCAGCAGGTCGCTTTCGCGCACGCCGTACTGCACGGCGTTGAACCACTTGCCGGACTGGTTGGGCTTGGCGCCATGCGTCAGGTGCCCGCCGGCGTCGAGGCTCATGCCGAGGATCGTGTCGCCGGGCTTGAGGAGAGCCGTGAACACGCCCTGGTTGGCCTGGCTGCCGGAGTTCGGCTGCACATTGGCGAAGTTGACACCGAAGAGCTTGCAGGCGCGCTCTATGGCAAGGTTCTCGGCGATGTCCACATACTGGCAGCCGCCATAGTAGCGCCGGCCGGGATAGCCCTCTGCATACTTGTTGGTCATCACCGAGCCCTGCGCCTCCATCACGGCGCGGCTGACAATGTTCTCCGAGGCGATCAGCTCGATCTCGTCGCGCTGACGGCCGAGTTCCTTGTCGATGGAGCTTGCGAGCTCCGGATCGCGGCTGTTCAGCGATTCGGTGAAGAATCCGTCGTCACGGTGCGGTGCATTCATCAATCATCCCCTTTGAGATGCTGGTTTTGTTTCACGGATGAGACGCTGCATAACGCAAATCGGCCCGGACAAGAACCCCCGCAAACGACGCAGCCGCCCCCGACGCCGGCATTGCCCGCAATTCGGGCAGCGCGCGGGCGCCTGCCCGGAGCGCCCGCGCGCCTGCGGCCTTGCCTTCGGGGCGTGCGGGCGCGACAAGTGGCTGAACGGGGAGCGCCGGGGGCAGGGCATGGAGCAGCGGATCGCCTTCGCGGCGAGCGACACGGCCGAGGCGCAGCGTGCCCGCGCCAGCCTCGAGGCGCGATATGGCGGCGTTCCGGTCGAGTCCGCGGACGTGATCGTGGCGCTGGGCGGCGACGGATTCATGCTGCAGACCCTGCACGCCACCCAGGAGCTGCCCGCCGCGGTTTACGGAATGAATTGCGGCACCGTCGGCTTCCTGATGAACGAATTCGGCGAGATGGGCCTGCGCGAGCGGCTCGCCAATGCGCAGGAGGAGGTAATCAACCCGCTGTCGATGCTCGCCGAGACCGTCGAGGGCGCGCAGCACCGCGCGCTGGCGATCAACGAGGTCTCTTTGCTGCGCGCCGGTCCGCAGACGGCGCGGCTGCGCATTCTCGTCGATGGCAAGCTGCGCATGGAGGATCTCGTCTGTGATGGCGCGCTTGTCAGCACCCCGGCCGGGTCGACGGCCTACAACTATTCCGCGCATGGCCCGATCCTGCCGATCGGCTCGGATGTGCTCGCGCTGACGGCGGTCGCGGCGTTCCGGCCGCGGCGCTGGCGCGGGGCGCTGCTTCCCAAGACTGCGCAGGTGCGCTTCGAGGTGCACAACCCGGCCAAGCGCCCGGTCATGGCCGATGCCGACAGCCGCGCGGTGAGCAATGTCGCCTGGGTGGAGGTGTGCAGCGAGCCGTCAATCGCGCATCGGCTGCTCTTCGATCCCGGCCATGGCCTCGAGGAGCGGCTGATCCGCGAGCAGTTCGCCTGAGCGCTACTCGGCGGCGGTGCGCTCGCGCATCCATGCCTCGCGCTTGCGGTAGAGGGTCGAGGGCGAGACGTCGAGCACGCGCGCGGCCTTGGGGATCGAGCCGCCGTAATGCGCGATCGTTCCCTCGATCACGAGCTTCTCGATCTCGGCGAGGGAGCGGCCGACGAGGTTGCCGATGGCGGCCTCGTCGCTGGTGCTGGCCGCGGGAGACGCTTGCGCTACCGCTTCGCCCTTCGGGCTGTCGCGGAACTCGGCGGGGAGCATGTCGGGTGTGACCTGCGCGCCGTCATTGAGCACCACCACGTTGCGCAGCACGTTGACAAGCTGGCGCACATTGCCCGGCCACGGATGGGCGCGGAACATGTCGGTGACGTCTGGCGCGAGCCTGGTGAAGCTGCGCCCCTCCTCGCGCGACAGCCGCGCGAGTTCGTGACGCGCGATCTCGACGACGTCCTCGCCGCGCGCGCGCAGGGGCGGCAGGTGCACCGGCACGACATGGAGCCGGTAATAGAGATCCTCGCGCAGATCGCCGCGGCGTACCGCCGCGAGCGGGTCGCGGTTCGTCGCGCAGATGATGCGCACATTGACATTGCGCGGGCGCGCCGCGCCGACCGGGTGGATCGTCGAGGTCTGCAGGAAGCGCAGCAGCTTGGTCTGCAGCGCGAGGTCCATCTCGCAGATCTCGTCGAGAAACAGCGTGCCGCCATCGGCCTCGGCGGCGGCGCCGGGCTTGTCGCTGACCGCGCCGGTGAAGGAGCCGCGCAGATGCCCGAACACCTCGGATTCGAGCAGGTCGGCCGGGATCGCGCCGCAGTTGAGCGCGATGAAGGGCTTGTCGGCGCGGTCCGACTCGTCGTGCACGGCCTGCGCACAGAGCTCCTTGCCGGTGCCGCTCTCGCCGGTGATGAACACCGTCGCCATCGACCGCGCCACGGAGCGGATGCGGCCATAGACCGCGCGCATGCTCGCATCGCTGCCGATGAAGGCGCCCACGGGGGCGGTGTTGTCGGGCAGGCTGCGCGCGGGAACGGGGGCGGTGCGGCGCGCGCGGCGGGCGTTGGCGACGGCGTCGATCAGGCGCTGGGTGTCGAAGGGCTTGACGAGAAAGTCGTGCGCGCCCGCGCGCATCGCGGCGACCGCGCGGGTGATCGAGCCATTGGCCGTGATGACCACGACATTGGGCGCGTGATCGGCGCCGAGAAGCTCGGCGATGAGCTCGATCCCGTCGCGATCGGGCAGCATCAGATCGAGCACCACCACGCCGGGTCGCTTGGCGCGGAACGCGTCCATGGCGGCCGCGCCCGTGCCCGCGCTGAGCGTCGTGTGCCCGGTTCGGCGCAGGACGGTCTCGTACATCAATCTCAGCGAGGCGGCATCTTCGACGATCAGAACGGAATCGCAATCACTCATGACGGTCAAACACTTCCATTTTCAACAAAGCATCGCGATCACATCACCAGCGTCAAGATGCACATCTCACCCATGGTTACCGGACCGCGTCGCACGCACATACCGTATCGCTGCGCCGCAGGCCGGCCCCGACCCTACGGGTAAAGAATAGCACGCCCGCCGGGTGCTGCGCACGCCCTTGCGCCACCGTCCTGTCATGCGGGGTCGTGGCCGTCATCGCGATCTCTCGCGCCGGGGCCCGGCGCATGCAATCAGAAGCTGCATCAGGAGCGATGCATACCCCAGATACGCACAGCCTCCAACCTGTCGAAAAGGACAGGTTGACGGCTCAGCGGCGCGGGTAGCCGAGGCCGCGCAGGGCTGCGGCGATCTCGTCGAGGATCGCGGGGTCATCGATGGTGGCGGGCGCGGTGACCGGCTCGCCGTCGGCGAGCTTGACCATCGTCGCGCGCAGCACCTTGCCCGAGCGCGTCTTGGGCAGCCGCTCCACCACCGCGGCGAGCTTGAACGCCGCCACCGGGCCGATGCGATCGCGCACCAGCGCGACACATTCGCGCGCGACCTCCGGCGCGGGCCGCTCGACGCCCTTGTTCAGGCACACCAACCCCAGCGGCACCTGCCCCTTGAGCTCGTCGCGCACCCCGATCACCGCGCATTCGCCGACATCCGGGTGACTGGCGAGCACCTCCTCCATGCCGCCCGTGCTCAGCCGGTGCCCGGCGACGTTGATCACGTCATCGGTGCGCGCCATGATGTAGATATAGCCGTCCGCGTCGATATAGCCGGCATCGCCCGTCTCGTAGTAGCCCGGAAAGCTCTCGAGATAGGATTTGCGAAACCGCGCCTCGGCGTTCCACAGCGTCGGAAGCGTGCCCGGCGGCAGCGGCAGCCGGATCGCGATCGCGCCGAGCTCGCCGCGGGGCAGTTCCGCGCCCTCGGGGTCCAGCACGCGCACATCGTATCCGGGCATCGGCACCGTGGGCGAGCCGTCCTTGACCGGCAGCGGCTCGAGCCCCATCGGGTTGGCTGCAATGGGCCAGCCCGTCTCGGTCTGCCACCAGTGATCGATCACCGGCACACGCAGCTTGTCGCGCGCCCATTCGATGGTGTCGGGGTCGGCGCGCTCGCCGGCGAGATAAAGACAACGCAGGCTGGAGATGTCGTGATCCGCAAGAAGCGCGCCGGCGGGGTCCTCGCGCTTGATGGCGCGGAAGGCCGTGGGCGCGGTGAAGAAGCTGACCACCCCATGCTCGGCGATCACGCGCCAGAAGGTGCCCGCATCGGGCGTGCCGACCGGCTTGCCCTCGAACACCACGGTGGTCGCGCCGTGGATCAGCGGGCCGTAGCAGATATAGCTGTGCCCCACGACCCAGCCGACATCGGAGGCCGTCCAGAACACCTCGCCGGGCTTGACGCCGTAGATGTTGGGCATCGTCCAGGCCAGCGCCACCAGATGCCCCGCGGTGTGGCGCACCACGCCCTTGGGCTGGCCGGTGGTGCCCGAGGTGTAGAGGATATAGGCGGGGTGGTTTCCCGCGACGGGGACGCATTCGGCCGGCTCGACGCCGTGCTGGACGGCGTGCCAGTCATGGTCGCGGCCCTCGGTGAGCGCGGCGACCTCCTGCTCGCGCTGGAAGATGACGCAAAAATCGGGCTTGTGGGCGGCCTGGTCGATGGCGGCGTCCAGAAGCGGTTTGTAGTGGACGACGGTGTTCGGCTCGATGCCGCAGGAGGCGGCGATCACGGCGCGGGGCTTGGCGTCGTCGATGCGCTTGGCGAGTTCGGCCGAGGCGAAGCCGCCGAACACCACCGAATGGATCGCGCCG
>LFCJ01000188.1_pt1 | contig 35753 bp, 29 predicted proteins | sample 643141 | NCBI WGS metagenome assembly LFCJ01 (sample SAMN03766243, study PRJNA286221) | soda lake metagenome | biome: soda lake; feature: Kulunda steppe; material: water; isolation source: sample B1-Br-g2 brine of Lake Bitter-1 | place: Russia: Kulunda steppe | collected 2010-07
CCAAGCCATCGGTGCTGCCATGCGTTGTCGCCTGTCGCAACTTCTCTTGCTCTCTTTCGCCTGCCTGCTTCCCCTGGCCACCCAGGCCTCGGGGTTTGACCAGCTGGGCCGCCTGGCCGACAAGGGCTTTCTGCTCAGCGCCGAGGCGCGGCTGATCGACGAGGGCGGCGCGCTCGCAGCCATCGAACCGGAGCGCCAGCTCTCGCCGGCCTCGGTGACCAAGAGTTACCTGGCGGCCGCGGCGCTCGATCGCTGGGGCCCCCAGCATCGCTTCGCTACCCGGCTGATCAGCGAGGCGCGCCCGGATGACGAGGGGGTGCTGCAGGGCGACCTGATTCTCGACGGCGGCGGCGACCCGGCGCTGACCACGGAGGACCTGTGGCGCCTGGTGCAGCGCCTGTATCAGGCCGGGGTCAGCCAGGTGGACGGACGGCTGCTGGTCAGCCAGTGGCGATTCGGCCCGGTGGAGTGCATCACCACCGACCGCTGTCAGGCCCGCGAACGCTCCGCCAACGCCTACAGCGCCCTGCTCTCCTCGGCGGGCGTCAACTACGGCAGCTGGTGCGTCAGCGTGGCCCCCGCTGCGACGCCGGGGCAGCCGGCCCGGGTGAGCGGCTGTGACAGCCAGGCGGCCATTCTCGAGATCGACAACCGGGTGGAGACACGGCCCGACAACAGCGGCACCGAGCTGCGCGCCGAGCGGGTCACCCGTGACGGTCGTGACGTCATGCTGCTGAGCGGTCAGATATCCACCAATGCCCGTCCCCGGGACATCTACCGCGCAAGCGCCGATCCCGCCGATCAGCTGGCCATGACTCTGCTCGCCATGCTCGAGCAGGCCGGCATCTCGGTGCGCGGCGGGGCCGACACAACGCAGGCCGAGCCCCCTGCCGGTGCTCGCGTTCTGGCGGAAATCGAGGGCAAGCCGCTGCAGGAGCTGCTGCTGCGGGTGATGAACTACTCCAACAACTTCATGGCCGATGTGCTGGCCCTGAACCTGGTGGAGACACCCCGCGGCGATCTGCGTCTAGGCGGTGCGGCCATCGAACAGTTCGTGGCGGGCATCCCCGACCATGGTCCGCTCACCCTGCTCAGCGGCAGCGGCCTGACGCCCGAGAACCGCACCTCCGCCCGGGGTGGCAATGCGCTGCTGGAGAGCATGTTCCACCGGCCATCGCTGTTCCCGAGTTTCGTGGCGACCCTGCAGTCCCCCGGCAACGGGGTGATGCGCTTTATCCGTCGGGGCTCGCCCACCTTCCAGCACCACGTCATGCTCAAGACCGGCACCCTCAACCAGCCGGTGGCGGTGCGTGCCGTGAGTGGCTACTTTCGCACCCGCAGCGGCCGCTGGGGCGTGTTCACCGTGCTGGTCAACGGCACCGGCAGCACCCCCTACCTGAGCTGGTCCGAGGTGCTCGACCCCCTGTCGGCGGACCTCGAGCGCATGATCGATACCCACTGAGCGGGCTTGGCCCCCACGCAAGGAACTCGCGATGAAACCCGGACATACCGGCTGGCGCCATCTGATCCACTCCACCCGCTACTCCCTCAAGGGGCTGAAGGCCGCCTGGCGCCACGAGTCGGCCTTCCGCCAGGAGCTGGCCCTCTGCGTGCTGCTGCTGCCGCTGGCCTGGTGGATCGGAGAGGGGCCGGTGGAGTGGATCCTGCTGGTAGGCAGCTGTCTGCTGATGCTGATCGTGGAGCTGGTCAACAGCGCCATCGAGAGCGTGGTCGATCGCATCGGTCCCGAGCACCACGAGCTCTCGGGGCGCGCCAAGGATCTGGGCTCAGCCGCGGTCATGGCATCGCTGTTTCTGGTGGCGCTGACCTGGCTGCTGCTGGCGGGGCAGAAACTCTTGGCCTGAGTCGGTCGTCGCAGCGGGTGCCCATGGCGTCCGGGCTTCGCTATGCTGGGGGCACTTGCCACCCGGATGCGAGACGCCCATGCCGCTGCCCGATGACTTCCTGCCGCTGATCGATATTCCCGAACCGCTCAAGGCGCCCCTGGCCCGCACTCGCCAGCGGCTGGTCGAGGCCCTGGCCCAGGCTGACAGTCTGGCCGACATGACGGGCCGGGAATCCCCCCTCGAGGACTGGCTGGGGCTCTCCCCGTCGCGGCGCGAGCAGCTGGCCCGGGTGCTCGCGATCTCGGAGTTCGTGGCGGAGAGCCTGGTGCGCTACCCGGAGTGGCTGCTGCATCTGGATGCCAGCGGCGAGCTGGACGCCGCGCCCGACGCCGAGAACCTGCGCGATTGGCTCGAGGAGCGTCTGGAGTCGGCCGAGGACGAGGCCGCCATGCAGGCCGCCATTCGCCGCTTTCGCCGTGCGCGGATGGTCGGCATCGTGTGGCGCGACCTGACGCGTCCCGAGGGCATCGACATGTGGGCCACGACGGCTGCCGTGTCGCGGCTGGCCGAGACCTGCCTGGAGGGCGCGCTCAGCTGGCTGGAGAGCTTCCTCGAGCCGCGCTGGGGCCGCCCGGCCCTGCGCCGCGACGGCAGCGAGCAGCGCCTGGTGGTGCTGGGCATGGGCAAGCTCGGCGCCGGCGAACTCAACCTCTCCTCCGACATCGATCTGATCTTCGGCTTTCCCGAGAACGGCGAGACCGCGGGGGGGCGCAAGTCCCTGGCCCATCAGGAGTACTTCACCAAGCTGGGGCAGAGGCTGATCGGCGCCCTGGATGCGGTGACCGCCGATGGCTTCGCCTTCCGCGTCGACATGCGGCTGCGCCCGTTGGGCGACGGCGGCCCCCTGGTAGGCAACTTCTCCTCCCTGGCCAGCTACTACCAGGACCAGGGGCGCGAGTGGGAGCGTTACGCCATGCTCAAGGCGCGCCCGGTGGCCGGCGATCTGGACGCCGGCGCCGAGCTGCTGGCGAGCCTGCGGCCCTTCGTCTACCGCCGCTATCTGGACTTCGGCGCTATCGAGTCGCTGCGCGAGCTCAAGGGCATGATCAACCGCGAAGTGCGCCGCAAGGGGATGGAGGGCAACATCAAGCTCGGACCCGGCGGCATCCGCGAGGTGGAATTCGTGGTCCAGGCCTTCCAGCTGATCCGCGGCGGTCGCGATACCGAGCTGCAGGTGACCTCCCTGAAGACAGCGCTTACGCGGCTGCCGGCGCTGGGCCTGCTGCCCGCCGAGGTGGTCGAGGAGCTGATTCCCGACTACGCCTTCCTGCGCGATCTCGAACACGCCCTCCAGGCGCTGGAGGATCGCCAGACCCAGAGCCTGCCCGATGACGACCTCGACCGTGAGCGGGTCGCCCTGGCGCTGGACATGGAGGGCTGGCCGGCGCTGATGGCCAGGCTCGATGAGGTCCGCGCCCGGGTCCGCCAGCACTTCGATGCGGTGATCGCCGATCCCGAAGAGGGCGTCGAGGAGGCGGCCTCAGAGGCGGCGGGCGGCGTCGCCCTGGAGCAGTGGCGGGCGCTGTGGCGCGGCGAGCTCGACGGGGAAGAGGTCGCGCTGCTGCTCGAGGAGGCTGGCTTCGAGGCGTGCGACACCGCGGCACGGCGGATCGCCTCGCTTTACCACTCCCGCCAGGTTCAGGCCATGCAGCGTATCGGGTACGAGCGCCTGGAGGCGCTGATGCCGCTGCTGCTCGACGCCGTGGCCGAGAGCGAGGCGCCGGATACGGCCCTGGAGCGGGTGCTGCCGCTGATCGAGGCGGTGCTGAGACGTACCGCCTACCTGGCGCTGCTGCGCGAGAACCCTGATGCCCTGGGGCACCTGATGACGCTCTGTTCGGCGAGCCCCTGGATCGCCGAACAGCTGGCCCGCTACCCGATCCTGCTCGACGAGCTGCTCACCCCGGAGACCCTCTACACCCCCGCCGACAAGGCGCGTCTCGCCGACGAGCTGCGCCAGACCCTGGCGCGCCTTCCCGAAGATGACGAGGAGGCGCAGCTCGAGGCGCTGCGTGTCTTCAAGCACGCCCAGGTGTTGCACGTGGCGGCCTCGGACATCGCCGGCACCCGCCACCTGATGAAGGTGAGCGACTATCTCACCTTTATCGCCGAGGTGATCCTCGAGGCGGTGCTGGCCATGGCCTGGAAGCACCTCACCCGCAAGCACGGCGTTCCGGAGCTGGCCGACGGCAGTCGCGCCGGCGCGGAGCCGGACTTCCTGATCGTCGGCTACGGCAAGCTGGGCGGCATCGAGCTGGGCTACGGCTCGGACCTGGACCTGGTGTTCATTCACGACGGTGCCACCCAGGGGAGCACCGACGGGCAGCGGCCCCTGGACAACGGCGTCTTCTTCACCCGCCTGGGGCAGCGCATCATCCACCTGCTCACCGCGGTGACGCCCGCCGGCACCCTCTACGAGGTGGACATGCGCCTGCGTCCCTCCGGCAACTCGGGGCTGCTGGTCAGCTCGCTTTCCGCCTTTGCCGACTACCAGCGCCGGGATGCCTGGACCTGGGAGCATCAGGCGCTGGTCCGCGCCCGGGTGGTGGCCGGCCATCCGCGTCTGGCCGAGGGCTTCGCCGATATCCGGCGTCAGATCCTGGGGCGTGAGCGCGACATCGAGGCGCTGCGCGAGGAGGTGGTCAAGATGCGCCACAGGATGCGCGAGCACCTGGGGGGCAAGAGCGGGGAAGGGGAGTTCGACCTCAAACACGATCCGGGCGGCATGGTCGACATCGAGTTTCTCTGCCAGTATGCCGTGCTCGCCATGGGGCACGAGACGCCCGAGCTGCTGCAGTGGAGCGACAACATGCGCCTCCTCGAGACCCTGGAGGCCACCGAGCGCCTGCCGGCCAGGGAGTGCCGGCGCCTGCGCGACGCCTACCTGGCCCTGCGCAGCACCGCCCACCGCGCCTCCCTGACCCGGGAGCCCGCCAGGGGCAGCAACAGCACCTTCCAGGATCACCGCCGGGTGGTGATCGAGGCCTGGCAGCGGCTGCTGGAGCCGGCGCAGGGTGAGCTCGACAAGCGCGAGATCGACAAGAACTGACGGAGCATGGATTCCCGATGAAGAAGATACTGGTACTGCACGGTCCCAACCTCAACCTGCTGGGTACCCGGCAGCCGGAGATCTACGGCCGCGAGACCCTCGAGGACATCAACAGCGGGCTCTATGAGCGGGCGGCGCTGGAAGGCTGGGAGGTCAGCTGCCGGCAGAGCAACCACGAGGGGCAGCTGATCGATTGGATCCAGGCGGCGCGGCTGGACGGTACCGCCGCCATCATCATCAACCCGGCGGCCTACACTCACACCTCGGTGGCGATTCTCGATGCCCTCAACGCCTTCGAGGGCCGCGTGATCGAGGTACATCTCTCCAACGTTCACCAGCGCGAGAGCTTCCGCCATCACTCCTTCGTCTCGCTGCGCGCCGACGGCGTAATCGCCGGTCTCGGCAGCCAGGGCTACCGTGCCGCTCTGGAGGCGGTGATGAGCCGGCCAGGCTGAGGTCGGGCCTCAGTCGCGGGGTGTTTCCTTGCCCCCGGGCTCATCTCCCTTGACTTCATAGTCCCCCTCCAGCACCTGCTGCTCGCGATAGCGGCCATCGGCACTGCGGGATTCGTGATAGCGGGTCTCGCGGTAGTGGAAACCGCTGCCGAGATCCTCGGCCTGTTCGGCGCGCATCTTCTCGATGCGCTTCTTCAGCCGGTAGCGCAGCAGCGGCATCAGCGCCCAGCCCAGCAGCAGGAAGAGCACACCGAGTACCATGGCCACGATCATCATGGTGCCGAACAGCAGCCAGGCGAGCAGCATCTTCAGGCTGCCGAGCAGGCCGCCGCCGCGGGTCTGTCGGGCGCGCTGCTGCCATGCCTGGGCGGCCCGCCAGGCGGGGTTGTCTCGCTGATCGCTGCGGGGGTCCCGCTGGGGGCCTCGGGAATCGGTCATGGAGCTCTCCGGTCGGGCGGTGTTCGGCACCGCGGAAGGTGGCGCCCTTGCAGGGCTGTCCACTTGGAAACCAGGTGGTGCGCTTCGTTCCGATGATGGCTCAGGATGCGACCAGGCGCCACAGCGCGGCGGTGAGGATGCCGGCGGTGATTGCCGGCAGCGGCTTGCGCAGGGCCAGCATCACCGCCGCCGTGGCGATCAGCGCCATCCTGGCGCCGCCGTCTCCGTGCACCGCCATGGGGGTGATCACCGCCACCAGCACCGAGCCGGCCATGGCGTTGATGAAGCGCTCGACGCGCGGGCCGATGGGCACCCGGGACATCACGAAGACGCCACCGGCACGGGTCAGGTAGGTGGTCAGCGCCATGAGCAGGATGGCCAGCAGCACGCCGCCAGGAGTGGCACTCAGGGTCATCGCGTTCTCTCCTTGGCCGCGGGGGGCAGCAGCAGGCCCATCAGGCCGCCGGCCAGGGCCCCGACGATCACGTGGGCGTGGGGCGGCAGCCAGGCCATCGCCGCCAGGGCGGCGATGGCCGCGGCGGCCCAGGGCAGCAATACCCCGGGGTCGCGCTTGTCGCCCACCAGCATGGCCAGCAGGAAGCAGCCCATGATGGCGTCGAGCCCGAAGCGTTCGGGCTCGCCGATGCCGCTGCCGAAGGCCACGCCCAGGCCGGTGCCGATCATCCACGTGCTCCAGAGGGCGAAGCCGCCGCCCACCAGGATGCCCAGCCGTGCCGCCGCGGTGCCGCCGCTCATGGCCATGGCCCAGTTGGCGTCGCTGAGCAGGATCAGGCTGGCGTAGCGCCGGCCCGTGGGCAGCTCGCGCAGGTAAGGATAGAAGGCGGCGCCCATCAGCAGGTGGCGGGCGTTGATTGCCAGAGTGATGGCCACCAGGGGCACCAGCGGAATGGTCTCGCCCCACAGCTCCAGGGTGGCGAACTGGGCGGCGCCGGCGAAGACCAGGCCGCTCATCAGCAGCGTCTCCAGGCCGGAGAGCCCCTGCTGCAGGGCGGCCACCCCGAAGGCGAGCCCGAAGACGATGACGAACAGCGACAGCGGGGCCATGCGCCGGAAGCCCTCGACCAGATGGCCGACCCCCGATCGAGATGCGGTCTCCTCGGTCATGAACGCCACACCTCGGCGACGATCTCGTAGCTGCTCAGGCGGTCCTCCAGGGCGAACACGTCGGTGTTGAGCATCAGCTCGTCGGCGCCGGTCTGCTTGAGGAAGCTTTCCAGCCCTTCGCGAACGGTCTCGGGGCCGCCGACGATGGCCGCCCCCAGGAACTGCTGCAGCTGCGCCTCTTCCATGGGCGTCATCTCCAGATGCTCCACCGGCGGCTTGGCGCAGGTGCGCTGGCCACGGATCATGCCCAGGAACTTCTGCCGGGCGGTGGTGGCCAGGTAGTCGGCCATGGCATCGTTCTCGGCGGCGATCACCGGCAGGCCGACCATGGCATGGGGCCGTTCGAGCACTGCGGAGGGGCGGAAGCTGTCGCGATAGAGACGCAGCGCCTCGAACAGGTAGCCTGGGGCGAACTGGGCAGCGAAGGCGAAGGGCAGGCCGAGGCGGGCGGCGAGCTGGGCGCTGTAGCCGCTGGAGCCGAGCAGCCAGATCGGCACCCTGGTGCCCTGGCCGGGGACGGCGCGCACGCGCTGGCCGGGCTGCTCGTCGCCGAGAAACCCCTGCAGCTCCTCGAGGCGCCGCGGTAAGTCGTCGACGCCGGCGCGGGGATCCCGACGCATGGCGGCCATGGTGGCGCCATCGGAGCCGGGGGCGCGGCCCAGGCCCAGGTCGATGCGTCCCGGGTAGAGGCTCTCCAGGGTGCCGAACTGCTCGGCGATCACCAGCGGCGGGTGGTTGGGCAGCATGATACCGCCGCTCCCCACCCGTATGCGCCGGGTGGCACCGGCGATATGGCCGATCAGCACGGCGGTGGCGGCGCTGGCGATGCCTTCGATGCCGTGGTGCTCGGCGAGCCAGAAGCGGGTATAGCCCAGGCGTTCAGTCTGCTGTGCCAGGGTAACGCTGTCGCGGAAGCTGTCCGCCGCACTGCCTCCCTCGCGGATCGGTGCCAGATCAAGAACGGAGAGGGGGGTGTCGGCAAGACGGGACATGGGGTCTCCAGAAAGGTTAGCCTGCTGATGAAGCCTACCATGGGGGCCGGCAGCCTGCCGTGCAATCCCTCGAGGCCGCCAGGGCTACCGCGGTTGCCGGTGTCGCGTCAGCGCAACAAGCTGTTAAGGTGCTTCTTCGTACAAACCCTGGGCAAAAGGACACTTGCATGGCAGACCACGGCGGCAAGACGGTCTTCACCGTCTCCACGCTCATCATCCTGGGGTTGGTCGCGGCAGGAGCGGCCTTCCCGGAAGGCTTCGGTAACGCTGCCAATGCCGCCCTGGCCGGGGTCACCCGGCTATTCGGCTGGTTCTATCTCTTCTCGGTCTTCGGCTTCGTCATCTTCCTGCTGGGCCTGGCCTTCAGCAAGTACGGCAAGATCCGCCTCGGCCCCCAGGACAGCACCCCGAGCTACAGCTTCTTCTCCTGGATCAGCATGCTGCTGGCCGCCGGCTTCGGCGTCGGCCTGGTGTTCTACGGCATGGCCGAGCCGATGTTCCACTATATCGATCCGCCCTATGGCGATGTGCCGGCCGAGACCACCGAGTCGGCCCGCTATGCGATCCAGTACAGCTACTTCAACTGGGGAATCCACCAGTGGGCGGCCTTCGCGGTGGTGGGGCTGATCATCGCCTACTTCCAGTTCCGCAAGGGCCAGGCCGGGCTTGTCTCCTCGGTACTCTCCTCGGTGACCGCCAAGCACCCCGGCGCTCGCCGCTACGCCCCGGCCCTGGACATCTTCGCCGTGGTGGCCACGGTGATGGGCGTGGCCACCTCCCTGGGGCTGGGCGTGCTGCAGATGAACGGCGGCCTCAACGCCGTGTTCGGCCTGCCCGAGTCGGTGCTCTGGCAGTTCCTGATCCTGTTCGTGATGTTTCTGGCCTATATGGCCTCCACCTGGTCGGGCCTGGACAAGGGCATCAAGCGCCTCTCGAATCTCAACATGATCCTCTGCATCGGCCTGATGCTCTACGTGCTGGTGACCGGCCCCACCGTGGCCATCCTCGAGACCATCACCCTGGGGATCGGCGACTACCTGCAGAACTTCATCGGCATGAGCCTGCGCATCTCGCCCTACAGCGACAACACCTGGGCGGCCAGCTGGACCATCTTCTACTGGGCCTGGGTCATCGCCTGGTCGCCCTTCGTGGGCACCTTCGTGGCGCGGGTCTCGCGCGGCCGTACCATCAAGCAGTACGTGTTCGGCGTGCTGATCGTGCCCCCGCTGCTGGCCTGCCTGTGGATCGGCGTGTTCGGCGGGGCCGCCATCAACATGGAGCTGGGTGGCGATGTGGGCCTGGCGGCCGCCACCCAGGCCAACATCACCGTGGCGCTGTTCGAGATGTTCGCCCTGATGCCCTTCAGCGGCCTGCTCTCGGTCCTGGCGATGATGCTGATCTTCATCTTCCTGGTGACTTCGGCGGATTCCGCCTCCTACATCGTCGCCCAGATGACCGACAACGGCGCCATCAACCCGCCACTCTACAAGCGGATCATCTGGGGCGTATTGATCGCCGCCATCTGCCTGACGCTGATCGCCGCCGGCGGCCTCACCGGGCTGCAGTCGGCCTCGGTGCTGGCGGCGCTGCCCTTCACCTTCATCCTCTTCGGCATGGTGGTCGTGCTGATGCGCGAACTGCGGGCCGACCGCAAGGCGATGCTCACCCAGCTCTACCGCCGTCACGGCGAGACCCCGGTGGGTGCCGATGCCTTCGAGGCCGAGCTGCTGGCCGAGGAGGAGCGTCTGCGTCGGGCTCCCGCCGTGGTGAACCGCCGCATCAATCGCCGTGAAGGCATGTAGAGCGACACGTTCGGCGCCGTCGCCACTGGCCTGGCGGCGGCGCAGGTCGTAAGCTCAGGGAAATGGGGAAAACGGACTTCGCACATGTCGCTGATGCCTACTGCCCGCGGCCCCCGCCGCGGAGCCACCCGGCGACGCCAGCCGCGGCGCGGCAGCCGCCCGCCCGGCGGTGCCGGCCTCGATCGCTGGCTGGACCGCCTGGTGGATATCGCCGTGATCGTGGCGCTGGTCGTGGGCGGTATCGCCCTGATCCTGACCCTGCTGCTGTAGGCCGCGGCCTGCGTCGGGACACGCACATCGAGGGCTGCGCCGCCCCGGCTCGCCGTCGCCGCTGACGCCATACACGGCCGCTGCCGCTGGACAAAGGATACCGAGCCCCATGTTGGGATTCCTGCAGGGATTTTCCTATGGCCTCTTCATGACCTGCCTGCCCTGGCTGCTGGTGGGGCTGGTCAACCCATCGCTGGCTCTGGGCACAGAGACCCCGGCTCGCTGGCAGGTCATCGTTCGCTACTGTCTGGCGGTGCCCTTCATCAGCCTGCTGCTCTGGCTGACCTCGCTGTGGGGCGGCTTCGGGCCCAGCCTCCCGGGATGGTTGGCGGGCATCGTCGCGATTCCCGCGGCGCTGCCGCTGGAGCGTCGCCTGCGTGGCTGGTGGCGTCAGCGGCGCGAACGTCGCCTGCGGGTGCAGCGAGAGGCCGAACGTCGGCAGCGCCGGAGCCGGCAGGCCCGCGGGGCTCACGAAGCCGGCGTGGCCATGCTCGATCCTGCCCGGCCGCCGGCGGACGCCGACAGCCTGGTGCTGGCCATGTGCCGCGCCAAGCAGGGCCTGCTCGAGGCGAACCGGCCCGACCTGGCCGTGCAGGCCGACCGCCTCTACAGCCGCTATCGGCATGTGCTGGCCGTGCTGAGTGGCCGCTTCGACAGCGGCGAGCTGGCCTTTGAGCGGGCGCGAGGCCTGGTGGCCGAAGTCTGCCTCGGTGCGGTGGACACCCTCAATGCCATGGCGTCCCAGGCTCGCGGGGTAGCCAGCGTGGATGCCGATTTCGTGCGCCGCCGCCTGGCCGCCCATGACAAGTGGCTGGGCGAGGAGGAGCGAGCCGCTCTGGTGCGCCGCCTGGAGCTGGTCGACGAGACCGAGCATCGGCTGGGCGAGCTCGCCGCACGCAACGAGTCGGCGCTGACGGTGCTCGACGACACGGCCGTGGCCATGGCGCGTATCGAGACCGGTCGTCCCCAGGCCTCCTTGACCACCGAGCGAGCCCTCGAGGAGCTGCGCCGCTTCGTCGAGGGGGCCGACCGCTACGGGCGCGGCCGTGGATGAGGGAAAGAATGGCTCGCTCTTGGGGTCACAGGGCCGAGGGTATTTCAGGTCTCGACGAGGTGCTTATGAATCAGGAAACCCCAGGCGATCCTCGCCTGTCGCTGCCGCCGGTGGAGGAGATCGCCCGAGAGCTGGGCACCACGGCATCCGAGGCGGAGACAGCGGAGGAGGGCAGCAGCGAGGTCCCGGATGGCGATGCCACTCTGGCCGCCATGGCGGATGAGTTCGTCGCTGAGGTGATCCGCGGCGGCGATGAAGGCTCGCTGGCACGCCAGCGACGCGCCGTCGACGAAATGGGGCTGGAACTGCAGCAGCAGGCCGCGCATCGCAGCGCCATGCTGGACACCCCGCTGCGCCAGCTGGCCCACCAGGGCGACGAAGGCGGGCCGGTGGCGAAGTCGCTGGTCGAGCTGCGCGAGCGCATGCACCGGCTCGATCCCGGTCGCCACCGGCTGTCGCAGGGGCCGCTGGATCGGGTGCTGGCGCTGATTCCCGGGGTCGGCAGCCGTCTGCAGCGCTATTTTCGCAAGTTCGAGAATGCCCAGCAGGCGCTGGATGCGATCATCGCCGATCTGGAGGCGGGGCGCGATATGCTCTCCCGCGACAACCTGACCCTGAGCGACGACCAGGCCGCCCTGGGCGAGATCCTGGGTCAGCTTGAGCGGCAGGTCGCTCTGGGGCGGCTGATCGACCGGCGCCTGCAGGAGGCGATTGCACGTCGCGACGCGGCGGATCCCCAGCGAGGCTTTCTCGAGGAGGAGCTGCTCTTCCCGCTGCGTCAGCGCGTGCTCGATCTTCAGCAGCAGCTGACGGTCAGTCAGCAGGGGGTGCTGGCGCTGGAGGTGGTGATCCGCAACAACCGCGAGCTGATGCGTGGCGTCGATCGTGCCATCAACGTCACCGTCTCGGCCCTGACGGTGGCGGTGACCGTGGCCCTGGCCATGGCGAATCAGCGGCTGGTGCTGGACCGCGTCGAGGCCCTCAACACCACCACCTCGTCGATGATCGGCGGCACCGCCCGGACCCTGCGCCAGCAGGGCGTGGAGATCCAGCAGCGCGCCTCCGGCGCGATGCTGGACATGCAGGCCCTCGAGCAGGCCTTCGAGGACGTGATGGGCGCCATCGATGACCTGTCACGCTATCGCCAGGAGGCCCTGCCCCGGCTGGATGCTCAGATCGATCGCCTGGCCGACCTGTCCCGACGCGGAGGGGCCGCTATCGACCGCCTCCAGCGCGCGGATCCATCGGCGCAAGGCGGCGGATCGGGCGAGAAGCCCGCCGACGGCTCGTGACCCTGACCGCGGCCAGGAGAGCATGGCGATGCGTGGGCTGCTGATCCTGCTGCTGCTGGCCGGCACCCTGGGGCTGTCCTGGTGGTACCTGGAGCCGCGGGTGCCGCGCCACTGGCACCCCGCTGAACCTCTGCATGTCGATGATCCGCTGACGCCGGTGACCAGGTGGAAGCTGCGCCGCCTGGCTGACGATCGGGAGGGGTGCCTGGCGGCCCTGGAGACGGTGCCGGAGGGCGAGCTGCGCTACACGCCGCTGGCCGATCATGAGCCGGTGGCCGGCTGCCCGCTGGAGAACGTGGTGCGCATCGAGGCCAGCGGCGTCGACTTCAATGCCGACTTCGTGGCGAGCTGTCCGCTGGCGCTGGCCTGGATGATCTATGAGCGCCAGCGACTGCAGCCCGCGGCCGAGGCGATCCTGGGCAGCCGGATCTCGGGGGTGGAGCACCTGGGCAGCTTCGCCTGTCGCAACGTCTACGGCCGGGAGGAGGGGCGGCTCAGCGAGCACGCCACCGCCGAGGCGCTGGACGTGGCCGGCTTCCGGCTGGTCGACGGCCGTGAGGTTGGCCTGCTCGATCACTGGGACGAGGAGGGGGAGCGGGGAGAGTTTCTGCGCGAGGCGCGGGATGGCGCCTGCGATCTCTTCGGCAACGTGCTGGGCCCCGATTACAACGCCGCCCACGCCGACCACTTCCATTTCGGCATGCGCGGCTTTCGGCTCTGCCGCTAGCGCCGAGGGTGCCGGGTCGATGCGCTCCGTCCCATGCTGCTAGGCTGGCTGTCCCGACCTGCCAAGGAAAGCCCCATGAGCACCGTGACCAGCGCCATACCGCCGCAGACCCGCGCCTCGCGCAAGGAGATCCTCGGCTGGGCGATGTTCGATTTCGCCAACCAGGCCTATACCCTGCTGATCATCACCGTGGTGTTCGGCGAGCTGTTCACCACGGTGATCGTCGGCGATCGCGGCGACGGCTACCGGCTGGCCAACTTCCTGTGGAGCCTGGCGCTGGCCACGAGCTATCTGCTGGTGGTGGTCACCGGCCCCCTGTGCGGGGCGGTGATGGACTACCAGGCCTCGAAGAAGCGCTTCCTGTTCGCCAGCTATCTGGCCACCGTGGCGACCACCGCCATGCTCTACTTCGTGGCGCCGGGCTATGTGGTGCTGGGTCTCCTGCTGATCATGGTTTCCAACTACGCCTACTCCATGGGGGAGTCCTTCATCGCCGCCTTCCTGCCGGACCTGGGGCCGCCCGAGGACATGGGCAAGATCTCCGGCTTCGGCTGGGCGCTCGGCTACGTGGGGGGGCTCTTCGCCGCCGGTTTCACTCTGGTGGCGCTGGGCGAGGCCACCGCTGATAACTTCGAGCGCATCCGCTGGGTGGGTCCCTTCGCGGCGGGCTTCTTCCTGATCACGGCGCTCCCCACCTTCCTGTGGGTCAAGGAGCGCGGCACGCCGCAGCCGCCGGGCAAGCCCTACCGGGAGATCGCCTGGGAGCGGGTCTCCACCACCCTGCATGAGCTGCGCCGCTTCCGTGACCTGGGTACCTTCCTGATCTCGCTGCTCTTCTCCATGGCGGGGGTCTATATCATCATCGCCTTCGCCTTCATCTACGGCGCCCAGGTGATCGGCTGGGACGAGTCGATCCGCAACATCATGTTCATCATCGTGCAGATCACCGCGGCGGCAGGCGCCCTGGGGTTCGGCTTCATCCAGGACCGCATCGGCACCAAGATCACCTACCTCTTCACCCTGGGGCTCTGGGTGGCGGCCATCCTCGCCATCTGGGCCACGCCGGAGGTCACCGACTTCCTCAACGCCCGCCTCGGGCTCGACTGGGAGGCCCAGCACCTGTTCCTGTTCGTGGGCTGTCTGGCGGGGCTGTCGCTGGGCTCCAGCCAGTCCGCCAGCCGCGCCCTGGTGGGACTCTTCTCGCCGCGGCGCAAGGCCGCCGAATTCTTCGGTTTCTGGGGCCTGGCCAACAAGCTGGCCGGGGTGTTCGGCATCATCGCCCTGGGCCTGCTGCAGACGGTGGTGGGGCTGCAGGCGTCGATCCTGCTCTGCGCGGCGCTGTTCATCGCCGCTATCCTGATCTGCCTGTTTGTCGACCAGGCGCGCGGCCAGCGCGCGGCGGCGGAGTGGGAGGCGCGCAACGGTCACTAGGCTGCGACCAGCAGAAGCGGGGTGTCCGAGATCGGCACCCCGCGCGGGGTGTCAGCGCGCCAGGAACTCCCGCAGTACCTCGCCGGCCTGGTCGATGGCCAGCACGCCGTCCAGATGGCCGCGGGTCCCCTCGAGGGGAATCAGCTCCACCGGGGTGCCGTCGGCGGCGATCAGCTCGGCGGTGCGCCGCACACTCTGGGGCGAGAAGACCAGATCATCCTCGCTGTAGAGCATCAGGGTCGGCGCCTCGATGGCGGCCAGCCCGGCCTCCAGGCTCTCGCTGTGGCCCGCCATGAAGGTCTGGTTGGCGCGCACCAGGTAGAGCAGATGGTTGGCATCGGCAATCTCGGCGCGGGCCGCGGCGATGTCGTCCAGGGTCTGTTCGATGGCGTAGCGGGCATCCAGGTCCCGGGCGGGGTCGGCGTCCTCCTCGGCCCAGCTGCGGTCGAAGGTCTCGTTGGCCCACTGCCAGTGGTTGGCGTTGAGGGTGACCAGCTTGAGCGCCTCGCGCAGGCCGTCCAGGGGCGGCTCGCCGCCGTAGTAGTCGCCGTCGTTCCAGTTGGCGTCCACGCGGATCGGCGCCGCCCAGGCGCCGAGCGTGGCCAGCAGCCAGGGGTCGGCCTCGCCGGCGCCGATCACCGGCACCAGCCGCTCCACCTTCTCGGGGTAGGTACTGGCCCACTCGTAGGCCTGCAGCGCGCCCATGGAGGCGCCCATCACGGCGTGCAGCTGCTCGATGCCCTGGCTCTCCAGCAGCGCCTTCTGGACGTCGACGAAATCGCCGATGGTGACCACCGGGAAGTCCAGGCCCCAGGGCTCGCCGGTCTCCGGGTGAGTCGATGCCGGGCCGGTGGTGGTCACGTTCGGGTCGTTGGCGTTGAGGTTGACCAGGGTGTCCGAGGCGATGATGTAGTACTCGTCGGTGTCCAGCGGCTTGCCGGGCCCGATGATGCTGTCCCAGTAGCCGACGGGGCCGTCCTGCGCGTAGCGGCCGGCGGCCTGGCTGGTGCCCGAGAAGAAGTGGGTGATCAGGATGGCGTTGTCGCGGGCCTCGTTGAGGGTGCCGTAGGCCTCCCAGCCCACCTTCACCGGCGCAATGACGTCGCCGCCGCGGGTGGTATATTCGTCCATCTCGAAGACCTGCTTCTCCACCAGAGCGTTCCCGGCGTGAGCGGCGCCCGCCAGCAGCAGCGCGGCGCCCAGGCAGGCGCCGGCGGCCAGGGAATGATGGGGGCTTGCGGGAGTCGAAATCTGAGAGCGGTCCTGCATGGGGCGTTATCCTTGTAGTTGATATTGTGAGCGTGCGGACGGCATTCAGTACAGACAGCGCTATGTCGGGTGTCAACGCGAGAGTGTCCGTTATCACCAACGGCCCGGGGGGCGTACCATGAGCAATGACAACAGAACGGTCCGGCGTGCCGGACTGGGCATGATGCTGCTGTTCTGGATGCTGTTCATCGGCGCCGGAACCTGGTGGTTCCACGGCTATCTGGAGAGCCAGCGCAATCCCAACGCCCATCTGGTCAATGCCGCCGAGGGCGAGAGCGCCGTGACCCTGGAGCGCAATCGGGCCGGGCACTTCCTGGCCACCGGGCGCATCAACGGCGAGCCGGTGGAGTTCCTGCTCGATACCGGCGCCACCTACGTGGCCGTCTCCTCGGAGCTGGCGGAGCGCCTGAGCCTGGAGGCTACCGGCAGCGCCTGGTTCAACACGGCCAATGGCCGAGTGCGTGGCGACCTCACCACCCTCGACGAGGTCAGCCTCGGCGGCTTTTCGGTTCAGGAGGTGCGTGGCTCCATCAGCCCGGGCCTGGAAGGCGATGTGGCGCTGCTCGGCATGAGCTTCCTGAATCGCTTCGATATCGAGATCCGCGACGCGCGCATGGTGCTGCACCCCGCCCGTTCGAACTGAGGAGCCTATGGTCCCGACGCGACGCGGCCGCCGTGCCGCGCGGCCCCGCCAGATATCCGGCGGCGGCTGGCTCGACATCCTCTGGCGCGTCAAGGAGCAGCTGACCGATGATCGCGTCAATATCCTCGCCGCCGGCATCGCCTTCTACGCGCTGCTCTCGGTGTTTCCCGCCATCGCGGCGATCATCTCCCTGTGGGCCCTGGTGTTCGACCCCCAGGACATGGCGCGCCAGATCAGCGAGCTGGCCCGCTACCTGCCCCCCGAGGCGGCAGGGTTGATCGAGAAGCAGGCCCGGGAGATCGGCGACAATACCCCTACCGGCCTCAGCCTCACTGCCCTGGGCAGCCTGGCGGTGGCCCTGTTCGTGGCCTCCAAGGGGGTGCGCGGGCTGATCATTGCCCTCAACCTGGTCTATGGCGAGGAGGAGCGGCGCAGCCTGCCGGGGCGCCTGCTGGTGATCGCCACCCTGACCCTGGGGCTGATCGTGCTGACCCTGGTCACCATCGCGGTCGTCGCCGTCTTCCCGCTGGCCATCGGCCTGCTCGGCCTCGAGGGCACCCCGGCGCTGCTGGCAGGCCTGCTGCGCTGGTCGGCGCTGTTGCTGTTGATGATGCTGGTCATCGCGGTGCTCTACCGTTTCGCCCCCTACCGACGCTCGCCGCGCTGGGAGTGGGTCAGCGTCGGCACCGTGACCGCCACCCTGCTGTGGCTGGCCGGCTCCGCCGGGCTCTCGCTCTACGTGGGGCGGATGGCCACCCTCAGCGAGCTCTACGGCTCGCTGGGGGCCGTGGTGGTGCTGATGCTGTGGTTCTGGCTATCGGCCTTCGTCGTCTTGCTGGGGGCCGAGATCAACGGTGAAATGGAGCGCCAGACCCGTCACGACACCACCGTCGGTGAGCCGCGCCCGCTCGGCGAGCGCGGCGCCTTCGTGGCCGATACCCTGGGCCCCTGTCGGCCCTGGCGCCGCGACGCCGCGCCCGATGATTCACCCGACGGCCCACACGACGTTTCACAAGATCCCGGAGAGCCCCGATGAGCCTGACCCACACCCTCGGCATCGAACTGCCCATCCTCCAGGCCCCCATGGCCGGTGCCCAGGGCAGTGCGCTGGCCATCGCCGTGGCCCGAGCCGGCGGCCTCGGCGCGCTGCCCTGCGCCATGCTCTCGCCCGAGGCCATGGCCGAGGAGCTCATTGCCTTCCGCGCCGCCACCGCCGCCCCCGTCAATGTCAATTTCTTCACCCATCTGCCGCCCGAGCCGGATGCCGCCGCCCAGGCGCGCTGGCATGAAGCGCTCGCTCCCTACTACGCCGAGTTCGGCCTGGATATCGACGCCGTGCCGGCGGGACCCGGCCGTCGTCCCTTCGACGCCGCGGCCTGTGAGGCCATCGCGCCCTTCCGCCCGGAGGTGGTGAGCTTTCACTTCGGCCTGCCCGAGGCCGCGCTGCTCGAGCGGGTCAAGGGCTGGGGCGCCAGGGTGCTTGCCTCGGCGACCACGGTGGACGAGGCCCGGTGGCTCGAGGCCAACGGCGCCGATGCCATCATCGTTCAGGGGCTTGAGGCGGGAGGGCACCGCGGCATGTTCCTGACCGATGAGCTCACCACCCAGATGGGCACGCTGGCCCTGCTGCCCCAGGTTCGTCAGGCGGTGGGCGTGCCGCTGATCGCCGCCGGGGGCATCGCCGATGCTCCCGGCGTGGCGGCGGCCCGGGCCCTGGGTGCCGATGCCGTTCAGGTGGGCACGGTGCTGCTCTGCTGCCCCGAGTCCAGGATCTCGGCGATCCACCGCCGGGCGCTGATGAGCGAGGCCGCCCGTCATACGGCCTTGACCAACCTCTACAGCGGCCGTCCGGCCCGCGGCATCGTCACCCGGCTGATGCGCGAGCTGGGGCCCATCGGCGAGGCCGCCCCCGCCTTTCCCCTGGCCACCGCCGCCGTTGCCCCGCTGCGCGCCGCCGCCGAGGCCCAGGGCAGCGGCGACTTCTCGCCGCTGTGGGCGGGGCAGAACGCCAGCCGCTGCCGTGAGGCGGCTGCCGCCGAGGTGATCGCCGCGCTGGCAGAGGGGCTCTAGCGCGGTGGCCATCGCGGGATCCCTCGATGACCCCTTCTATTATCTGGCGAACTTCGAGTTCGTGGTGGCCTGGGTGGCCGAGCGTCACGGCGACCTGCTCGGCGACGAGGAGCGAGCCTTCCTGAGCGCCTTCGCCGAGCTGTCCCGGGCCTCCCGGGCGCTGCTGGTGCGCATGGTGATGCGCCGCGGCGAGCACTTTCGCACCTCCAAACTCGTCTACCCCGAAGTCGACGCCGAGTCTGGCAGCGTCGAGGCCGCTCTGGCGCCGCTGGTGGCCGCCGGTCTGGTCGAGGGAGATCCCGCGCTCTCCCTGGAGACCCTCTTCGCCCAGCTGCGCCTGCCCGAGCTGCGCCAGGCCCTGGCCGGCGAGATCCGCGCCGCCGGGCTGCCTGCTTCCCTGGGCAAGGGGGCGCTCTTCGACGCCCTGGCCCCCCGGCTGAGCGAAACGCGCCCCCTGGCGGCCTGGTGGCCCGAGGCGCCGGATCGGGTGGTGCGCCTCACCGTGATGGCCAGCTGCGACCGGCTGCGGCTGATGTTCTTCGGCAATCTGCGCCAGGACTGGTCCGACTTCGTGCTCGCGGAGCTCGGGGTGCAGCGCTTCGAGCGGGTGCCCTTCAGCGCCGACTCCCGGGCCTTCCAGCACCGCGAGGAGGTGGACGCCTACCTGGCCCTGCATCGGCTGCGCGAGCGGCTCGAGGCCGGTGAGCCCGCGTCGATGCTGGCGGCCGAACTGCCGCCGGTGCCGGCGGAGAACGCCTGGCTGGCGGCGCGGCGCCGGCGCCTGGAGCTCGCCCTGGGCCGCCAGGCGGAGCGAGACGGAGAGGGCGCGCGGGCCCTTGGGCTCTACCGCCAGGCGGGCTGGCCGGCGGAGACCGGCAGCGCCGAGGCGCGCATCCGCCACCTGCGTCTGCTGGAGCGCCGGGGCGAGCACGCCGAGGCCCATGTCCTGGCCGAGGCCCTCGTCTGCGGGCCACCGGGGGAGGCGGAGGCCCAGGCCCTCGCGCGGCTGCGCCCTCGGCTGCGGCGCCGGCTGGGGCTCCCACCGCCGCCCCGGGAGGCAGCCCCTGATCCTGAGCGCCTCGAGCTCTGCCTGCCGCGCGCTTCCCGCGTCGAGCGCGCGGTGGGTGAGCATCTGGCCCGGGACGACGCTCCGGTGGCCTACGTGGAGAATACCCTGCTCACCGGGCTCTTCGGCCTGCTCTGCTGGGAGGCACTCTTCGCGCCCCTGCCCGGGGCCTTCTTCCACCCCTTCCACAGCGGCCCGGCGGACCTCTACCGGGAGGGGTTCGTGACTCGCCGCCGCGAGCGCTTCGACGCCTGCCTGGCGCGCCTCGACGTCGGCCGTCACCGCCAGACGATCCTCGCCACCTGGCGGGAGAAACAGGGGCTCGCCAACCCCTTCGTGCACTGGGGGGCGCTGGACGAGGCGCTGCTGTCGCTCTCGCTCGACTGCCTGCCTGCCGAGCACCTGCGCGCCTGCTTCGAACGGCTGCTGAGGGATCTCAAGGCCAACCGCGCCGGCCTGCCGGACCTGATCCAGTTCTTCCCCGAGGCGCCCGCCGGGGAGCCCCGCTACCGGCTGGTCGAGGTGAAGGGCCCCGGCGACCGCCTCCAGGACAACCAGCGCCGCTGGCTCGCCTTCTTTCGGGAGCAGGGCATCCCCGTCGCGGTCTGCCACGTGCGCTGGGCAGACCGCGCACGGGCGGACCCCGCAGGGGCGGACCCCGCATGAGCGAGGCGCGACGCCTGCGGGTGGCGGTGCGCACCCTGTGCGACTTCACCGCCCGGGAGGGAGACCTCGACCACCGCTTCACCCCGGCGCCCAGCGCCGAGGAGGGCATCGCCGGTCACGCCGAGGTGGCCCGGCGCCGCGGCGAGGGCTACGAGCGCGAGGTGGCGCTCTCGGGCGTGATCGAGGGGCTCAGGGTCAGCGGCCGCGCCGACGGCTATGACCCGACGGCAAACTGCCTGGAGGAGGTCAAGACCCACCGCGGCAGCCTCGAGCGCATGGCGGACAACCAGCGCGCCCTGCACTGGGCCCAGGCGAAGGCCTACGGGGCGCTGCTCTGCGCCGAGCGTAGTCTGCCTTCCGTCACCCTGGCCCTGGTCTATCTCGATATCGCCAGCGGCCGCGAGACGCGCCTGGAGCAGGTCCATCAGGCCGCCGAACTCGATGCCTTCCTGGCGGAACAGTGCCGGCGCTATCGCGCCTGGGCCGAGCAGGAGGCGGTGCATCGTGAGCGGCGCGACGGCGTCCTTAAGAGGCTCGCCTTCCCCCATGCCGATTTCCGCCCCGGGCAGCGGACGCTGGCCGAGGGCGCCTACAAGGCGGCGGCCACCGGCCGCTGCCTGCTGGCCCAGGCCCCCACCGGCATCGGCAAGACCCTCGGCACCCTCTTTCCCCTGCTGGCGGCGATGCCCCGTCACGGCCTCGACCGGGTGTTCTTCCTGACCATGAAGACCCCGGGCCGCGCCCTGGCCCTGGACGCCCTGCGTCAGCTGGGCGCGGGGGGCGAGCAGGCCGAAGCGGGAGCGGGGCAGGGCACCGGGGGCCGGGCCGGGACTTCGGAGGGACTGCCGCTTAGGGTGCTGGAGCTGACCGCCCGGGAGAAGGCCTGCGAATACCCGGGCCGGGCCTGCCACGGGGAGGCCTGCCCGCTGGCGGCGGGCTTCTATGACCGGCTGCCGGCGGCGCGCCAGGCGGCAGTCGAGGCGGGCTGGCTGGATCGCGAGGCGCTGCGCGAGGTGGCCCGCGAGCACGCCGTCTGCCCCTACTATCTTGGCCAGGAGCTGGCGCGCTGGTGCGATGCGGTGGTCGGCGACGTCAACCACTGGTTCGACGCCAGGGCGCTGCTCCATGGCCTGGCGAAGGCCAACCGCTGGCGGGTCGGCCTGCTGGTGGACGAGGCCCACAATCTGGTGGCGCGGACCCGGGGCATGTACAGCGCCGAGCTCGACCAGCGCCGGCTCGCCCGGCTGCGCCGCACGGCACCGCCGGCGCTCTCCCGGCCGCTGGCGCGCCTGGCCCGCCGGTGGCAGGCGCTGGTCCGGGAGGCAGGCCTGGCCGAAGAGGGAGTACCGGGGCGTCCCGCCTACCGGGTACTCGAGGCCCTGCCGGTGGGCATGGTCGCTGCGCTTCAGGGGGCGGCGAGTGCCATCACCGACTACCTGGGCGAGCACCCCGAGGGGGCAAGCCCCGAGCTTCAGGAGCTGCTCTTCGAGGCGCTGGCCTTCACCCGGCTGGCGGAGTCCTTCGGCGACCACTCCCTCTGCGACCTGACCCGCCACGGACGCGGCCGGGCGGTGCTGGGGCTGCGCAACCTGGTGCCGGCGGACTTCCTCGCCCCGCGCTTCCAGGCGGCCCACGCCGCGGTGCTGTTCTCGGCGACCCTGGCCCCGGCCGCCTATCACCGTGATCTGCTGGGGCTGCCGGCGGATTGCGTCTGGCAGTCGGTGGCCGCGCCCTTCGCCGCCGCGCAGCTCGAGGTGCGCCTGCGCACCGACATCTCCACCCGGCTGCGCGATCGCGAGGCCTCGCTGGCGCCCATCGTCGCCGAGCTGGCCGGTCAGATCAGTCGCCGTCCCGGCAACTACCTGGCCTTCTTCAGCAGCTTCGCCTACCTGGAGCGAGTGCGGGCGGCCTTCGCCGAGGCGCACCCGACGATTCCGGTCTGGGCCCAGCGCCGCGGCATGGCCGAGGCCGAGCGCGACGCCTTCCTGGCGCGCTTCACGCCGGGCGAGCGGGGCATCGGCTTCGCGGTGCTGGGCGGCGCCTTCGCCGAGGGCATCGACCTGCCGGGGGAGCGGCTGATCGGCGCCTTTATCGCTACCCTGGGGCTGCCCCCCTTCGACGACTTCAACGAGGCGCTCAAGAAGCGCCTCCAGGCGCGCTTCGGCTGCGGCGACGACTACGCCTACCGGGTACCGGGGCTGATCAAGGTGGTGCAGGCTGCCGGCCGAGTGATCCGCGGCCCCGAGGATCGCGGCACCGTGGTGCTGATGGACGACCGCTTCGCCCGGCGCGAGGTGCGCGCGCGGCTGCCGGAATGGTGGCAGCTGCCGGGAACGCCGGGCGATGCCGGCGGTCCGAGCGACACGACAGGGCCCCGGGAGCGGGGCCGAACGGGCCGGGTCATGTCCTGAACAGGAGAGAGTGCCATGCGAGTGAATGCCGACTTCGACCAGCGGGCGGTGGTCACCCCTGAAGCGTATCACTGGGTCGATTCGCCCATGCCGGGTGTGGAGCGGATGATGCTCGACCGCATCGGCGAGGAGGTGGCCCGTGCCACCTCGCTGGTGCGCTATGCCCCCGACAGCACCTTCCCGTCCCACGAGCACGGTGGCGGCGAGGAGATCCTGGTGCTGGAGGGGGAGTTCGCCGACGAACACGGCCGCTACCCGGCGGGCAGCTACCTGCGCAACCCCATCGGCACCGCCCACGCCCCCCGGGTGGGGGAGCAGGGCGCGACGATCTTCGTCAAGCTGCACCAGTTCTCGCCCGAGGACAGCGAGCAGAAGGTCATCGACACCCGTTCGGCCGAGTGGCGCCCGGGGCTGGTGGAGGGGCTCCAGGTGATGCCCCTGCACGACTTCGCGGGCGAGCATGTGGCTCTGGTGCGCTGGGCGCCCAACACCCGCTTCCAGCCCCACGTCCACTGGGGCGGCGAGGAGATTCTGGTGCTGGAGGGGACCTTCCACGACGAACACGGGGCCTACCCGGCCGGCAGCTGGCTGCGCAGCCCCCCTGGCAGCCAGCACACCCCCTTCACGGGCGAGGAGGGCGCGCTGATCTACGTGAAGGTGGGCCATCTCGTGGTCGACTGAACGAGATGCCGGTTACGGATGCTTACAGGGAGATGCTCGGCGTGACTTTCCGGGCGAGTCCGGCTGTGTTACCCATGAAGCGGGCAATTCGCCGAATGGACAAGGAGAGGTCGCATGGGAATCGAAGTGACCGGGCTGCTGGGGCTGATCTGGCTGATCATCCTGGTCTGGGCCATCATCAAGGTGGCCAAGAGCCCGGCAGGGCCGGTGGCCAAGCTGCTGTGGATCCTGATCCTGCTGTTCTTCCCGCTGGTCGGGCTGATCATCTGGATGCTGCTGGGGCCCAAGGGATAGCGGGATCGACAGCAGTCGGCAGCGAAAGGGCCACCCTCGGGCGGCCCTTTCGCTGCATATCGGCATGTCGCGGTACCTTGCGGAGCAGGTTCAATCCCAGCTCAGCGCGCCGCCCACCTGGTACTCGGTGACCCGGGTCTCGAAGAAGTTCTTCTCCTTGCGCAGGTCGATGATCTCGCTCATCCACGGGAAGGGGTTCTGGGCGCCGGGGAACTGCTCCTTGAGGCCGATCTGGGCCAGGCGGCGGTTGCAGATGAAGTGCAGGTACTCCTCCATGATCGCCGCGTTCATGCCCAGCACGCCGCGGGGCATGGTGTCCCGGGCGTAGGCGATCTCCAGCTCGGTGCCCTCCAGGATCATCTGGGTCACCTCGTCCTGGAACTCGGGGGTCCAGAGGTGCGGGTTCTCGATCTTGATCTGGTTGATCATGTCCACGCCGAAGTTCAGGTGCATGGACTCGTCGCGCAGGATGTACTGGAACTGCTCGGCCACCCCGGTCATCTTGTTGCGCCGGCCCATGGAGAGGATCTGGCTGAAGCCGCAGTAGAAGAAGATGCCTTCGGTGACGCAGTAGAAGGCCACCAGGTTGCGCAGCAGCTCCTGGTCGGTCTCCGGGGTGCCGGTCTGGAAGTCCGGGCGCGCCAGGGACTGGGTGTGCTTGAGGCTCCAGGCGGACTTGGCGGCCACCGAGGGCACCTCGCGGTACATGTTGAAGACCGCCCCCTCGTCCATGCTCAGCGACTCCACGCAGTACTGGTAGGCGTGGGTGTGGATCGCTTCCTCGAAGGCCTGGCGCAGCAGGTACTGGCGGCACTCCGGATTGGTGATCAGGCGGTAGAGCGCCAGCACCAGGTTGTTGGCCACCAGCGAATCGGCGGTGGAAAAGTAGCCCAGGCTGCGCTCGACGATGCGCCGCTCGTCCGCGGTCAGGCCATCCTGGCTCTTCCACAGGGCGATGTCGGCGTTCATGTTCACTTCCTGGGGCATCCAGTGGTTGGCGCTGCCGTCCAGGTACTTCTGCCAGGCCCACTCGTACTTGAAGGGCACCAGCTGGTTGAGGTCGGCGCGAGCGTTGATCATCTGCTTGTCGTCGACCTCGATGCGCGCCGCACCCATCTCGAGCTCCTCGAGGCCGGCGGCCACGTCGAGCTCTTCCAGGGACTTGCGGGCCCGCGCCAGGCGGTCGCCCTCGGCCACCTGGTAGCTGCCATGGCGCTCGGCAACGGCGGCGGGATGGGCGTCATCTTGCGGGGCCTCCGGCTGCGGTTTGGCGGCAGCGGGTGCCGGAGCCGCCTTGGCCGGCTGGTCGGCGACGGCGCTGTCGTCTTCGTGGAACTCGTCCCAGTTCAGCATCTGTCTCTCTCCCGGTCGTCTTTCAGGCGACGGCCGGCACTCGGTCGGTGCCGGCATGGTAAATGGTGGGCCGGGAGCTGGTTTTGCTTAAGGCTTACAGCTTCCGGCTTAAAGCTTTACTGGCAGGCTTCGCAGCCCAGGTCGTCGATTTCGGCGGCGCTAGGGGCGCGGGAGCCGCTGCCCGCCTTGCCTTTCAGGAAATCCTCCACGCCGCGGGGCTCTGCGGATCCCGCTGAAGGCTCTCTGATACCCGCTGAAGGCTCCTGCATGCTCGCTGAAGGCTCCGAAGCCGTCGGCGTCGGGGCGGCGGCCGGCGCCTGGCCCGGTGCGGCATTGCTCACCGCGTTGAGGTTGCCGCGCTCCACCGTGGACTTCTCCACCGCCGTGGCGCCCAGGGCGCGCAGGTAGTAGGTGGTCTTGAGGCCGCGGAACCAGGCCATGCGATAGGTCACGTCGAGCTTCTTGCCGGAGACGCCCTGGATGTAGAGGTTCAACGACTGGGCCTGATCGATCCACTTCTGGCGCCGCGCCGCGGCCTCCACCAGCCACCTGGGCTCCACCTCGAAGGCGGTGGCGTACTTGGCCTTGAGGTCCGCCGGGATGCGTTCGATGGGCTGGGTCGAGCCGTCGTAGTACTTGAGGTCGTTGATCATCACCTCGTCCCACAGGCCGCGAGCTTTCAGGTCGTTGACCATGTGAGCGTTGACCACCGTGAACTCGCCGGAGAGGTTCGATTTCACATAGAGGTTCTGGTACGTCGGCTCGATGGACTGGGTCACGCCGCAGATGTTGGAGATGGTGGCGGTGGGGGCAATGGCCATCACGTTGGAGTTGCGCATGCCCTGCTCGGCGACCTTGTCGCGCAGGACGCTCCAGTCCTGGGTGGCCGAGGTGTCCACCTCGATGTACTTCTCGCCGCGTTCCTGCTTCAGCTTCTCGATGGAGTCGATGGGCATGACGCCCTGGCTCCACAGCGAGCCCTCGAAGCTCTCGTAGCGGCCGCGCTCGGCGGCCAGGTCGCTGGAGGCCTCGATGGCGTGATAGCTGACCAGCTCCATGGAGCGGTCGGCGAACTCGACGGCGCCCTCGCTGGCATAGGCGATATCCTGGGCATAGAGGGCGTCCTGGAAGCCCATGATGCCCAGTCCCACCGGGCGATGCCGGAAGTTGGAGCGCTGCGCCTGGGGCACGGCGTAGTAGTTGATGTCGATGACGTTGTCGAGCATGCGCACCGCGGTGCGCACGGTGCGGCGCAGCTTGTCGTTGTCGAGCTCGCCGTCGACCACGTGCTGGGCCAGGTTGACCGAGCCCAGGTTGCACACGGCGATCTCGTCCACCGAGGTGTTGAGGGTGATCTCGGTGCACAGGTTGGAGGAGTGCACCACGCCGGCGTGCTGCTGGGGGCTGCGCAGGTTGCAGGGATCCTTGAAGGTGATCCAGGGATGGCCGGTCTCGAACAGCATGGAGAGCATCCGGCGCCACAGGTCCTTGGCACGCACCCGCTTGAACAGCTTGAGCTCGCCGGTGTGCGTCATCGCCTCGTACTCCGCATAGCGCGTCTCGAAGGCGGCGCCGTAGAGGTCGTGGAGGTCCGGGCAGGTGGCGGGCGAGAAGAGAGTCCACTCCTGATCGTCGAAGACCCGCTTCATGAACAGGTCCGGCACCCAGTTGGCGGTGTTCATGTCGTGGGTACGGCGACGGTCATCGCCGGTGTTCTTGCGCAGCTCCAGGAACTCCTCGATATCCAGGTGCCAGGTCTCCAGGTAGGCGCAGACCGCACCCTTGCGCTTGCCGCCCTGGTTGACCGCCACCGCGGTATCGTTGACCACCTTGAGGAAGGGCACCACGCCCTGGCTCTTGCCGTTGGTGCCCTTGATCCAGGAGCCCAGCGCGCGTACCGGGGTCCAGTCGTTGCCGAGTCCCCCCGCCCACTTGGAGAGCATGGCGTTGTCGCGGATGGCGCTGTAGATGCCGTCGAGCTCATCGGGCACGGTGGTGAGGTAGCAGCTGGAGAGCTGGCTGCGCACGGTGCCGGCGTTGAACAGGGTCGGGGTGGAGGCCATGTAGTCGAAGCTGGAGAGCAGCTCGTAGAACTCGATGGCGCGCGCCTCGCGGTCCTCCTCGTTGAGCGCCAGGCCCATGGCCACGCGCATGAACATCACCTGGGGCAGCTCGTAGCGCACCTCATCCCGATGAATGAAGTAGCGGTCGTAGAGCGTCTGCAGCCCCAGGTAGGTGAACGCGTTGTCGCGGCTATGGTCCAGCGCCTCGCCCAGCCGCTCCAGGTCGAACTCCGCCAGGCGCGAATCGAGCTGATCGAACTCGATGCCTTTCTCCACGTAGGCAAGGAAGGCCGGCTTGTAGAGCTCTGCCATCTCCTGGTAGGTGGCCTCGTCAGCCACGCCGAGGAAGGCGAGGGCCTCGCGGCGCAGGTTGTCCTGCAGCAGGCGGGCGGTGACGTAGGTGTAGTTGGGCTCCTTCTCCACCAGGGTGCGGGCGGTCATCATCAGCGCCTGGGAGACGCCGTCCACGGTGACACCATCGTAGAGGTTCTTCAGCGACTCCTGGACGATGCGGTCGGCGTCGACGTTGTCGAGATTCGCGCAGGCATCGTGCACCAGGGTCTCGATACGGCCCAGGTCCAGCGGGCGCGTGGTGCCGTCGCGCAGGGTGACGTTGAGGGTCGGGTGGGGCTTGGCGATGGCGTCGCCGGCGGCGGCTCTGGCCCGGGCGTGAGCCTCCCGGTAGAGCACATAGGCGCGGGCCACCTTCTGCTCGCCGGCGCGCATCAGGGCCAGTTCGACCTGGTCCTGGATGTCTTCGATATGCAGGGTGCCGCCATCGGGCATGCGCCGCTGGAAGGCGTCCATGATGCTGGTGCTGGCCTGGGACACGAAGTCTCGAACCCGAGAGGAGGCGTCGGCGTTATCGCCCTCCACGGCGATGAAGGCCTTGCGCATGGCCACGGCGATCTTGCCGGCATCGAAGGGCACCACGTCACCGTTGCGCTTGATGACGCGCAGGGCCTGCGGGGCGGTGACGGTGACGGACGGCGTGTCCGGTGCGGTGGAAAGTGACATGTCGACGTTGTCCCTGACTGGTGATCGAGAAGCGGCGTGGAATGACCGTAAAAAGCACCTGCGAAGGGCGGGGCGCTGGCATGCCGTTTTCACAGGATATAGTGCTTCCGTTCGCCCGGTGACACAAGATAGTGTGTGTTTCGGCCGGCTTCAAGTGGATAACCCTGTGGATGGACTGTGATCTTCTTGGGGAGCTGTGGCACCCTGTAACGCTGCACCACCGTCGTTGTATAGTCACAGGCAGGCGAGCCCGGGGATTTCGGGTATCCTTTAGCCGATGGCGGTATGCCCCCCGGGCGCCGCCGCCCCGATCACCTGGCAGTCAGGATGGAACTTGAGGATGGATGAGAGCTTGGACCCCCGGGAGCAGGATCATGTGCTGATCATCGAGGATGATGAGCGCCTAGCCGACCTGACACGCGATTATCTGCAGGCCAACGGCTTCAGCGTCACCCTGGAGACGGATGGCGCGCGCGGAGCGGATCGGATTCGGGCGCTGCAGCCGGATCTGGTGATACTCGACCTGATGCTGCCCGGGGAGGATGGTCTGTCGATCTGTCGCCGCGTGCGCAGCGACTATCCGGGCCCGATCCTGATGCTGACCGCGCGCACCGACGACATGGATCAGGTGCTGGGCCTCGAAATGGGCGCCGACGACTACGTGGCGAAGCCGGTGCAGCCCCGGGTGCTGCTGGCGCGCATGCGGGCCCTGCTGCGTCGCGCCGAGAGCATCGAGACGGCGGCGGAACCGCGGCTCAGCTTCGGCAACCTGGAGATCGACAGCGCGACCCGCGAGGCGTGGCTGGACGGCGAGCGCATCGACCTCACCAGCGCCGAGTTCGACCTGCTGTGGCTGCTGGGCAGCAACGCCGGCCGGGTGCTGACCCGCGAAGAGATATTCGCCCAGCTGCGCGGCATCAAGTATGACGGCCAGGACCGTTCCATCGATGTGCGGGTGTCACGCATACGGCCCAAGATTGGTGACGATCCCAACCAGCCGCACCGCATCAAGACCGTGCGCAGCAAGGGTTACCTCTTCGTCAAGGAGAGCTGAGCCGTGCGGCGGGTCCTGGCCGACAGCACCTTCCTGCGTGTCTATGTGCTGCTGGCGCTGGCACTGCTGCTGACCTTCGGCCTGGCCCTGCTGGGTGTGGCGATGGTCGATCAGGTGCGGCGCGAGCACCATCGCGAACAGCTCGCCGAAGTGCCCATGCGCCTGCTTGCCCAGCGCCTCGAGACCATGCCCGCCGAGGCCCATGCCGACTGGCTGGAGGCTCAGGCCCGTCATCTCGACATGAGCCTCAGCGTCCTGCCCGTGGAGGCCACCTCACTGGGGTACTTTACTCGTCTGCGCCTGGAGCGCGGCAAGGTCCTCGTGCAGCAGCGCAACGGGCGCGGCTGGCGCCTGCAGATGATGCTGTCCGGCGGAGAGCAGCTGCTGCAGGTGGAGCTCACCAGCCTCAGCGAGCACCAGCTGCGCGGGCTCGTCGCGCTGCTCGGCGAGTGGCTGGTCGAGGTGCCGCCGGCCGAGCGCCGGGAGCGGCTGGAGTGGGTGGCCGGGATCAGTGTCCCGGTGACCCTCGACGAGGAACCGCCCTCCGGGCTGGATCCCTATCAGCTGGGGCGCCTGGCCGACGGCGAGGTGGTGATGCACCTCTTCCCCGGGCGCTGGTCAATGGCCATGTACCTGGCCCTGCCCGACATGTCCGGTGGCGACAAGGTCAGCTGGCTGAGCATCGGCCCGGTCGAGGCCTTCGAGCCGGTGCCGAGGGCGTTGCAGCTGCTGATGGTGCTTATCCTGCTGGCGGTGCTCGGAGCGACCATCTATCTGATCGTGCGCGGCGTGGAGGCGCGCATGGCGAGGCTGGAGCTGGCCGCTACCCGTATCGCCACGGGTCGCCTCGATACCCGCGTCAAGGTCGAGAGCGGCGACTTCCTGGGGCGCCTGGGCATGGCCTTCAACGGCATGGCGGCCCAGGTGCAGGCGCTGCTGCGCGCCCAGCAGGACATGATCCGGGCGGTATCCCACGAGCTGCGCACGCCGGTGGCGCGTATCCGCTTCGCGGTGCAGATGGTCGAGGACATGACCGATGATCCGGCGATCCGCCGTCAGCTGCAGGGCATCGACGGCGACATCGAGGAGCTGGACGGCCTGGTCGACGAGATCCTCACCTATGCGCGCCTGGGCAGCGATGCGGTCAACGGTCGCGAGATGGAAGCCACCCTGGTGGACTGTAGAGCCATGGCGGAGCGCGTGATTGCCGCGCTGGCGCCGCTGCACGGGCACCTGTCCATCGAGCTCGCCGAGGGGCCCGAAGTGGAGGCGCTGGCCGAGGCGCGTTACCTGCAGCGGGCGCTGCAGAACCTGGTGGCCAATGCCTGCCGCTATGCCACCAGCCGCGTGGTGATCCAGGTGCAGGCCGAGCCCCGGCTCTTGCGCATCGACGTGGAGGACGACGGGCCCGGCGTGCCGCCCGGCGAGCGTCATGCGATCTTCAAGCCCTTCGCGCGGCTCGACGACAGCCGCACCCGCAGCTCCGGTGGCTACGGGCTGGGGCTCTCCATCGTCCAGAAGGTGATGACCTGGCACGGCGGCAGCGTGGGGGTCGACGATAGCCCCGCGCTTGGCGGCGCCCGCTTCACCCTGCTGCTGCCGCAGCGTCTCGGCGAGATGCACCGGGACAGCTAGGCGGGTTTCACCCCCTCCAGCACCGCGAAGGAGGTCTCCCGAGCGGTGCGCAGGAAGTCCTCCATCCACGGCGCCTGGCGGGTCTCCTCGCGGATCGCCGCGAACAGGGTGCTCCAGACCCCCTTCTCGCCCAGGGCGACCGCCTTCACGTAGTCGCGCTCCAGGTATTCGGTAAGCGCCCAGTTGGGCAGCGCACAGACCCCCCGGCCGCTGGCCACCAGCTGCATCATCATGATGGTCAGCTCGGCGGTGCGCAGCTCCCTGGGGTGCACTCCGGCCGGATCCAGGAACTGGGTGAAGACATCCAGTCGCGAGTGCTCCACCGGGTAGGTGATCAGCGTCTCCTCGGCCAGGTCCTCGGGTGTCACGAAGGCCCTGCCGGCCAGCCGGTGCTGGCGGGCCACCGCCAGCAGCCCCTCGTAGCGGAACAGCGGCTCGTAGTGAATCCCGGCCAGGGGCTGGGGGTCGGCGGTGATCACCAGGTCGAGCTGCTCCCGGGCCAGGGCCGGCAGCGGGTCGAAGTGGCGGCCGCCGGGGATGTCGATCTCCACCTCCGGCCAGTGGTCGCGGAAGTGGTCGACGGTGGGCATCAGCCACTGGAAGCAGCTGTGGCACTCGATGGCCATGTGCAGTCGACCCTGTTCGTTGCCGGCCAGCCGCGCCAGGTCGCGCTCGGCCATGCGCACCAGCGGCAGCACCTGTTCGGCCAGGGTCAGCAGCCGCTGCCCGGCGCGGGTGAACTCCACCGGTCGGGTCTTGCGCACGAACAGCGGGTTGTCGAGCCGCTCTTCCAGATCCTTGATCTGGTGGGAGAGGGCGGACTGGGTCAGGTGGACCCGCTCGGCCGCCTCGACGAGGGAGCCGGCGTCGCGCAGTGCGACCAGGGTGCGGAGGTGTCGCAGTTCGAGCATGCCGAGTGAGCCAGTTTCATATTTAAGATTAAGAAGTTTAGTTTGATTCACTCTTCATGGCCAGCCAGACTTTGCTGGATAATTCATCCATGAAGGCTATTTGTATGAGTGTTTCTCATGTTGTTGGCTATCCGCGCATCGGCGCCGATCGCGAACTCAAGCGTGCGGTAGAGGCGTACTGGCAGGAGGCGCTGTCGCGGGACGCGCTGGAGGCCCGAGGGCGCGAGCTGCGCGCTCGCCACTGGGCCGACCAGCGCGAGGCGGGGCTCGACCTGGTCACGGTCGGCGACTTCGCCTTCTACGATCAGGTGCTGGACCTCTCGGTAGCCCTGGGAGCGGTGCCGGCCCGCTTTGACGCCGAGGCCGAGGTGGCCGCCGGCGAGGTGGATCTGGATACCGCCTTTCGCATGGCCCGCGGCCGGGCGCCCAGCGGCGAGCCCGCGGCCGCCTGCGAGATGACCAAGTACTTCGATACCAACTACCACTATCTGGTGCCCGAGCTGCACGCCGGCCAGACCTTCCGCCTGGCGTCATCGCGCCTTTTCGAGCAGGTGGCCGAGGCCCAGGCGCTGGGTCACGCGGTGAAGGTGACGCTGCTCGGCCCGCTCAGCTGGCTGTGGCTGGGCAAGGCCCGCGACGAGGGGCTTGACCGTCTCAGCCTGCTCGAGGCGCTGCTGCCGGTCTATGGCGAGCTGCTGTCTCGCCTCGCCGAGCAGGGCGTGGAGTGGGTTCAGCTCGAGGAGCCGGCCCTGGTGCAGGATCTGCCCCGCGAGTGGCAGCAGGCCTACGAGGCCGCCTACAGCGTGCTGGGCAGGGCGCCGGTGAAGCTGCTGCTGGCCAGCTACTTCGGCGGCCTGGGTGACAATCTGGGGCTCGCCGTGGGGCTGCCGGTGGCGGGGCTGCATATCGATGTCGCTCGCGCTCCCGACCAGCTCGAGGCGGTGCTCGATCGCCTGCCCGCCTACAAGGTGCTCTCGGTAGGGGCCATCGACGGCCGCAACATCTGGCGTGCCGATCTGGCGCTGCTCCGCGAGCAGCTGGCCCAGGCGCGTATCCGACTCGGCAAGCGGCTGTGGGTTGCCTCCTCCTGCTCGCTGCTCCACGTGCCGGTGGATCTCGAGCGCGAGACCGACCTCGAGCCCGAGCTCAAGAGCTGGCTGGCCTTCGCCCGTCAGAAGCTCGATGAGACGGTGACGCTGGCACGCCTGCTCGATGGGCGGGCCAGCGAGGATGACCACGCACGGCTGGAGGCCGCCACCCTGGCCCTGCAGGCCAGGCGCGACTCGTCGCGCATCCACCGTCCGGACGTCGCCGATCGCCTGGCGAGGGTTGAACCGGCCGACCAGGAGCGCCAGAGCCCCTATGCGGTGCGTGCCGAGGCCCAGCGTCGGGCTCTCAAGCTGCCGCTCTTTCCCACCACCACCATCGGCTCCTTTCCCCAGACTGCCGAGATCCGCGCTGCGCGCCGCGCCGTGAAGGCCGGCGAGCTATCTCGGGAGGCCTACGAGGCGCGCATGGAGGAGGAGATTGCCCATGCCGTGGCGCGTCAGGAGGCCCTGGGCCTCGACATGCCGGTGCACGGCGAGCCCGAGCGCAACGACATGGTGGAGTACTTCGGCGAGCAGCTCGACGGCTACGCCTTCACCCGCTTCGGCTGGGTGCAGAGCTACGGATCCCGCTGCGTCAAGCCGCCGGTGATCTTCGGCGACGTCAGCCGTCCGGGTCCGATGACGGTGCGCTGGAGCCGGTACGCCCAGTCGCTCACCGACAAGCCCATGAAGGGCATGCTCACCGGCCCCGTCACCATGCTGCAGTGGGCCTTCGTGCGCGACGACCAGCCCCGCGAGACCACCTGTCGTCAGATCGCCCTGGCGCTGCGCGACGAGGTGTGTGACCTGGAGACAGCGGGTATCCGTGCCATCCAGATCGACGAGCCGGCGCTGCGCGAGGGGCTGCCGCTGCGACGGGGGGAGTGGCCGGCCTATCTGGAGTGGGCCGTGGCCTGCTTCCGGCTCAGCGCCGCCGGGGTGCGCGACGAGACCCAGATCCACACCCATATGTGCTACTCGGAGTTCAACGACATCATCGAGTCGATTGCCGCCCTGGACGCCGATGTCATCACCATCGAGACCTCGCGTTCGGACATGGAGCTGCTCGACGCCTTCCAGGACTTCGCCTATCCCAACGAGATCGGCCCCGGCGTCTACGATATCCATTCGCCCAATATCCCCGAGGTGGAATGGATGGTGGCGCTGATGGAGAAGGCCGCCGAGCGCATCCCGCTGGAGCGGCTGTGGGTCAATCCCGACTGCGGCCTCAAGACCCGCCGCTGGGAGGAGGTGGAGCCGGCCCTGGCCAACATGGTGGAGGCGGCCCGCCAGCTGCGCCGGCGCCTCGGCTAGGCGGATTGGGTGCTCCGGGCGAGATGCGCGAGACAGGGCGGCGGCAGCGTTGAGCCAGCGAGGGCAGCCGCCCGCCTCGGCGGCTGCTATGCTCGGCGAACCCAGGAATCGCCACCCTCGCAAGGAAATGCCATGTCCCGACTCCTCGCTCCCGCCGCCCTCGGGGCGGTCCTGCTGCTGGGCGGCTGCGCCACCGCTACCCAGCCGGCGCCCATCACCTCGGGGGCTCAGGCGCCGCTGCTGCCCTCGGTGCTCTTCCCCGGCGGCGCCGAGAGATTCACGTCCTGGCGCTGCAGCCCCGATCAGGCGCTGGTCACCGCCGCGCCGCAGGGCCCGGAAGCCGAGCTGCGGCTGTGGTCGGCGCACGGCGCCTGGCGCCTGACGCCCGCCGTGGTGGCCAGCGGCGCCCGCTATGAGCAGGGCGACGTCAGCTTCTGGAACAAGGGGACCGAGGCCGTCGTGGAGACCCCCCGAGGGCGGCTCGAGTGCCAGGCCTACGTGCAGCGCCAGGCGCTGACCCGCGAGCAGCGCCCCGGGGTGATGTTCCTGGGTCGCGGCAACGAGCCGGGCTGGATGGCGAGCCTCGCCCATGATCGCCCCGAGGTGACCCTGAGCCTCGATTACGGCACCCGGGAGCAGACGCTGCCCTATCGGGTCACCGCCCTGGACAACGAAGCGGGACGGGTGGTGCTGGTCAGCGGTCGCGGCGATACCCCCTTCGAACTGCGTATCGAGGCCCGCGCCTGCCTGGATGACATGAGCGGCGAGCCCTTCCCGGCCAGGGTCACCCTGACCGTCGACGGGGAGCAGTATCGGGGCTGCGGCCAGGGCATCGCCCCCTGACCGGGGCTGGCGAAAACAGTCTGCGCTCGACGCCTTTTCGCCAAGCCCCGGCGATTTGATCTTGATTTCATCGATTTTATCGAACGGCGGGTGCGGATTTATGCGCTTTTTATGGCAAATAATGCATCTATCATGGCCTACATCGTCCCGATTCCTCTCTCCTAGGAGATCGCCATGACCCGCATGCTCGTTCTGACCTCTTCCATCCTCGCCGAAAACGGCCAGTCCAAGGCTCTCGCCGAGCGCTTTATCGCCCAGGCCGGGAGCCGCGATGGCGTCGAGGTGACCCATCGCGATCTGGTGGCCGAACAGCTGCCCCATCTTAACCTGGCCGAGCTGGGCAGCTGGCAGGTGGCCGAAGAGGAGCGTAGCGCCGAGCAGCGCGAGCTGGCCTCCCGCTCCGACGAGCTGATCGAGGAGCTGCGCGACCACGACGTGGTGGTGCTGGCGGTGCCGATGTACAACTTCGGCATTCCCAGCCAGCTCAAGGCCTGGTTCGATCGCGTGATGCGCGCCGGGGTGACCTTCCGCTATACCGAGAACGGTCCCCAGGGCCTGCTCGAGGGCAAGCGGGCGGTGATCCTGGCGGCCCGCGGCGGCCAGTATGCCGGCACCGAGATGGATACCCAGACCCCGCACCTCAAGCTGATGCTGGGCATGATGGGCATCACCGAGGTGGACACCGTCTTCGCCGAGGGTCTCGCCATGGGTGATGATACGCGCAACGCCGCCCTCGAGGAGGCGCGTCAGGCCATCGACGGCCTGGTAGAGCGCCTGTAAGCAGCCCATATCTCCGGCACCGAAAGCGGCGGGGCGGCCAGCTGGCCGCCCCG
>LFCJ01000189.1_pt1 | contig 35746 bp, 29 predicted proteins | sample 643141 | NCBI WGS metagenome assembly LFCJ01 (sample SAMN03766243, study PRJNA286221) | soda lake metagenome | biome: soda lake; feature: Kulunda steppe; material: water; isolation source: sample B1-Br-g2 brine of Lake Bitter-1 | place: Russia: Kulunda steppe | collected 2010-07
ATTACGCCTAGCAGTAAGAGGCCTAGTATGAGACCCATTATAGTTCTTATTCCCATGCTTCCTTTTAACATATGTTTATTCCTGCTACGTTGGCAAGAAGTGATGCAATAGGCCTTAATAGTCCTTGACAGCCTGCGGCTTCATCTGCGCCAGTAATGATGGGGAAGAACACTGCTATTACTATTGCGGCTACTGCTATTCCGAATACTAGCGCAATAATTGTTTCGATTGAAAGGCCTTCCTGTCCTTTAATGGTTTTCACAGTGTAGATATGATTTCGGTTTGATTTAAACTCTTCTATTTTCTTTAGATGTTAATCTAACGCACTCTCTAGAGCGTTTGTCATAATATTTTCTACCAAGTTTGATGTTGTTGTAATAAGTAGAGCTGCCGCAGCTATTCCCAGCGCTATGAATATTATGTATTTGACTGATATTTTTCCTTTCATACTGCTACTCCAGTCATTAGGCCTCCGAATAGTAGGCTGATTATGGTTACGGTTATCATGTAGAAGAACATTCCGCTTATCATGATTTTGCCGATAAACATGTTCTTGTAGGTTTGATCTTCTCCTCGGGTTATTTTCATGTAGAAGGTTCCAAGGATGTACAATAATTGGATTAGGTAAAGTCCTACTACGAACTGAAGCATTTCAGGAGGGATAGCTGAGTCCAGATTTTGTAGAATTGTGCCGTCTCCGACTCCAGGTCCTGCTGCGACCTCTTCTCCCTCGGGGGCCGCACCACTATCTATCTCGAAAGATTCTCCAAGCTCATAAAGGCCTGTAATTATTGTTTGGGACATTCCTACTGCGACTCCTGAGACAATAGGAGCAAGCATATATGCCAGCATCTGGATTGTTGTTGTTGTATCCTGCATCAGGTCATTGAGCTGTTCCTGGGTTTTATGTATATTCTTGAGGTACCGGGAGATTGTCATCATCGCGCTTGAGGCCATGTTAGTTCCTTTCTCTGAGGATTCCAAGATTGCTTTCATCACTGTTTTGATCATCTGGCTTGGGAATTTTGTCAGTGCACCGTAGTCAGGATCAAATATTGAGTCCTCGAATGTCATTCCCATGTCTTTGATATTCCTTGAAGATAACCGGAATAGATCTGATATTTCTAGGTCTTGAGTTGACTCAGCTGCCTGGTCTAAAGCCAGCTCTATTGGCGTCCCCCCTGAGATCTTATTTCCTAATTCGAATAATGCGTTAGGGAACTCTGACTCTATCTCCCTCAAGTTTTCCTCGGACTTCTGTCTTTTACGGTTTCCAATTATCTTAGTAACTCCAATTCCAAGGCCTAAGCCAAATACTATAGTCATACTCCTCAATAAGAGAGGGAAAGGGGCTAGGTCTCCTTCATCTACGAAAATTGAAGGCGCCTCGCTTACAACAGATGCATCTGATACAGGGTACATGTAAGGGAAAGAGAGGTATCCGATTATACCATAAATAGATATAACAAGAGCTATAGCTGCTCCTATCGGCCATACAGGAATATCATAGTCATCTTCGCCAATCTTGAATTCATAACGCCCTCTTTTAGGTAGCGAATCCTCGCTTACAGGCTTAGTTTGAACAGTTGGAGGCCTAGAGCTAAGCGTACGTTGCATAAAGAGCCAAAGAAATGTCGGCAACATTAAGTTGAAGATTATGAATAGGTGGAGGGGTGTAATTAGGCCTCCTAAGAAAGCTGAGATCAATGGCAGCATTATCATTCCAAGAACAGGTAAAAGAGCGCCAACAGCGTTAAGAATCATTACTGGTGTTTCAAGAGACTGCGCGTAATGTTTCATTTTTTCCTGTGTCCCATCTAATATATTATCTATAGCGTCTTGTAGAAGCCTTTCACGTCTCTTAGGATTAGGCTCGTTTGTGGCGGCCTTTAAAAGATTCAAAGATTCTAAGAAATCTTTGTTGTAGTTTTTCCATCTTGAAGTGTAATCTTCTAAGGCTGCATCTATTCTTTTGAACTCTCCTACTTCGACACTCCACAAAACTTTCTTAAGATCTTTTGAAATAGGACCTTCAAGGTTTAAGGCAGCAAATCTTACTGCTCCTTCAAGGTTTGGACTGGAACGCATGTATACAACCATGTATAAAACTGCAAGAATCATTTCACCGCTGCTTTCAATTACTTTGCTTTTAGCGTCGAAAATAGGTTTGTAAAAAGTGTATCCTCCTGCCATAAATGGTACTAAAACCATTATAGCAATCAATGATGTTGGAATAATTCCGCCTTCTAAATCTAAAGCTGCGCCTGAGGCCTCGTTTAGAATAAATCCTAGAATCCAAAGCCCGAAAGTTAATGCAAAGACGCCTATAGAAGCTGAAAGAACCATACCCGGAGTGATTTCCCAATCTAAAAGCTTTATTGCGGGATCAAGTTTTTTCTTAGTTTTTCCCTCGGCTTTTAGGCCTAAAATATTTGACATCTGGTAGCAAAGCTTTTCGTAAGAATTCTTTCTTTCTGACTCTGCTTCATCCTGTTTATAGTCCTGGTATCTTTTTGAGAATCTTTCGCCTGAAGAATCATCGTAAGGAGGCATCTTAACATCTTTGTCAATATCCCCAAGTATCTCTTTCAACCTTTCTTCTTCATCTTCATCCATGATTTTTTTGCCTCTAGGCCTGTTGATCAAGCCACTCTTTCCATCTGTTCAGTATTCTTTCGGGCTGCTGCTCACCGTACTCCTCATGTACTCTGTTTGCCAATAAATGGAACTTCTGGTTTGCCTTTACAGCCATTTCAGCCTCCAGAAATTCTTCATTTCCTGTTTCATCTGCTTTATCTGCCAGAGTTTGTTTCATTTCTTTACGCATCTCAACGTTATCCCAGACTGCTTGCCAGTTATTTTTCCACTCTCTAACATTTTCTGCAATTCTGTTCATTATCACGGACTCACCGTTCAGCAAAGTATCTGTCGGAACTAGCTCGTCTTTCTCACTATCATATCTCATCAAGTCAACGAAAGCGTTCTCTTCTAGAGGATCTTCTGTCCATTCCTTCCTGACTTCAGTAATTCCAGTTACGCGCCGGTATTCATCCATTCCGTCAGGGCTCTTAATCTTGTTAACACTGACAACAATATCTGTGGCCTTAAAACTGGTTGTAGGCACACCAAGATCGTTAACAACTCGGTCAAAAACAGAATAAGCATCTTCTCCGTGAATTGTTCCTCCCACAAAGTTTGCAACCGCTCCAACACGCATAGCCTCATAAAGCGCCTGTGCTTCTTCTGAACGGACCTCCCCCACTACTAATGCAGAGTCTCCCATACGAAGGCTTGTTCTAATTGCATCATCAGCCTCCATTTCATTTTCAACCTGGGTGATGACAGAACGAGACTTCATACGTTCAACGTTATATCCTAAATCTTTCATCTGAGGAATAGGAAGCTCAAGTGTATTGTGAGCAAGTATGTTAGAGGTAATAAAGTTTTCGTCTCCAGGAACTGATATATCATATACTGTTTCTTTCTCTGAAATCTTTTCAATATTCTTTATTTGGTCCCAGTAAATATCGTTATTAGCGTGTTTCTCGATGCGAGGATCGAGTAGGTTATTTCTCTTCACTTGCTTCAACTTCTGTCTTCCAAGATTATTGGCTCGGTTTATGTAGTCGTTAGAATTCATATCGTACTTTTTGCACATATCTTTGAGGGTGCTCTTAGGTAAAGGTACTATATCTGTAGTGTTATGGGTTTTCTTCTTGCCCTCTAACTTGACTTTTTCGTTCTTATAATTTTGTATGAATCCGATATCTTGTTTGAACTTTCTGAGACCTTCCAAATCGCTGACTCTCATTGAACGCATCTTACCAGAATCTCTAGCTCTACCTCTTATACCATCTATAAGAAGTAAGGTCTGAATATCCTCAACAAGTTCTTCATTTATGAGATCGATACCTATCTCATCTTCGGTTGAGTATCCATCACCGCTGTAAAGGCCTCTGAGAAATGCGTGCCTCTGATCATCACTAGCTGAAAAAATCCACTCTGGAACTCTCTTTGTATGTGCGTTTCCCTTAAATCCATACAACTTCATTATTTCTTTTAGAGGCTGAGAGTTAGCTAACAATGAATGTTCGTCGCTATGATGCTTAACAGGTAGATTAAATCTCTCAAAAATATCTTTAACTACCTCTCTACATCTCTCATTGGAAGCCGTTATTAGAACACTTCGGTTGTCGTAGCAGCCATCAGCCATCCAAAGGCCTAAGAACTCCATCATTTTCTCATCAAGCTCTATTTCCGCTGGAAGTTGACTAGACTGTCTCTTATGCTTGTATATAGTATCTTCACTGACGGAGATTGAGGTTCCTTCAATTGCCTTCACAGGTACTATATCTTCTCTTATCCAGTAACTTACAGTATGTTCAGAATAATCGTTTTGTGAAGCAAACTCCTTAAGCTCATCTCTGTACTCTCTAAGATCTAGGCCTGATTTGAAGTATCCTTTAAGCTCGCAAGCTTTCTCAGTCAGATCCCAGTTCTTCTCTTGAGAAGGCACTTTCAGTTTTCTAGGTGTTACAATGTAGTCTCCTTCAGTTAGATCGGTTGGTGTGACCTCTTGAATATCTGCGTTCTCTCCCATTCCAAAGATAGAATGGTCTTCCGTAACTTTAATCTTCCGCCCAGTACGTGTCTCAATCTCATATATCGGCTTCTCGACTTCATGACGGACAAACATACTTAATTCACTCCATCGAATATTACCTGAATTGTCCATAGAAAGAACTTTAATATTGTCAGGATTTTCTCTCTTTACATCTCTTCCAGCAATCTTTGAATCGCCGTTTTCTAGCTGATTATCTATAAGCTCTCCTATTTCTCCATACTTGACATTTCCATCCTCTATATAAACTATACTGCAGTCTCCCGTGACTGAATCCTCCACAGTTACAATTCTATGATCCTTCATTATCTCAAGCATAGACGCAGATAAAATAGATGTCTTACCTGCACCACGAGTACCAGCAAATAATACAGATCTATTCCCATCTACAATAAACGATAATAGGCCTGCTCCGAGCGCGTTAATCATCCCATTATTTACGAACAGCGGTAGTGTCCACGCCCTTGAACGATGCCTTCTGAAAGCAAATGCGAGGCCTTCAGGACTTAAGTTTTCCTGTATTACTGCGACCCTTGCTCGTCCTCCTTTAACCTCTGTTTCAGTGTCAAGTACAGGATTGGCTTCGTCTAAAGGTCTTCCACTCTGTATTCTGAACTGGGTAGCCCAAGACTCAGCTTCATCTTTAGTTGGTATTAGGTTGGTCTCACAGTCACCGTACTCTGAATGAGTTATATAAATAGGCGAACCACCTATCGGTGAATTTATGTATACGTCTTGAACCTGCGGATCGGCTAGTAAAAGTTCTAATACTCCTAAACCAGATGTGTATCTGTTCAGTATTTCCCCAAGTTCTTCTATCTCTTCCCTATCTAACTGGACTCCCATCTGATTGGCGATATCCCGTAACATGTCTCGCCCGATATTTTCGAATACATCTCTCATCCGGTCAGGTTCCGCAAACTCACCGCTTCCTGGTTCATGTGATGCCATGAACCTTCTAGCTGCATCAAGTAGATTATATTCTTCTTCAGGGAGATTAAACTCTGGAGGGTTCACATGATAAATAGGCCTTGTCTTATCAGGGACACGGTAAACCGCTACCTCCACACTGTTACGTGATTCATACCGGTCAACTTCTTCACCTCTCTCCGGAGGTAGACTCATGTATTTTGTAAGCATGAAGTTAGGCCTAACCAATGGATGGAAGAATTCTCTGTATACTTCTCTGTCTCCCACGTGGTGGCCTGTAACGTATTCTGAGGCCTCTGAGATTATTTTTGTATTTTCAAGTCTCTCTAATACAGGGTTTATGACGTCCTGTACAAAGTATTTTTGACACCTGCTTTGCTGTGGATAACTTTCATCTGTCTGAGAGAGATGCCGTTTTTTTCTTTTTAATTCGACGTAGGCGCCTACGGGGTCTTGTTTTAAGGTTGTGAAAACTGTTTCCTGTACATCAGGGAGGTGCTCTTCATATAGTTGGCCGCATTTCTCTGAACGTATATTTTGGGATAGAAGGCCTTGATTTGAAATATCCTGTACTGCTGTAGCTATCTCTTTAAGCATCTCTACTTGGGATTCGCTGTATTCGTAATCTCTGCTTTCTGAAAGTATAATTGATGATGCGTTCGGAACTTCCTGTAGTATGTTAATAACTCTAGCCATCACCTCGGGGTAATCCTCTATCGAGGCGCCGTAGATCGAACCCAGTGTATTGATTCTGACTGTTCCTGTATCTTCTTCAAATTCGTATCCAAAGACATCTTTATCGTGTACTGTCATCCCAGCATTATTATTCACGTATTCCTAAAATAAAAGATAGGATGCCAGACCAACAAGTTATAAACCAGATTATTGACAGGGTAAACGACTTTAATCGAAGGGTAAGAGACCTTGAAGAGAAGTTACGTAACCTGAACGCAAGAGTAAACACTTTAGACGATACTTTACTTGAAAAAACGTCTAATATATCTGATGATGTCCAAAGTATAGAAGATGAGATGTCTGAACTACGGGATAGAATGGCAAACTTGGAAGTAGATATAAAAGAAATCAACCGGGAAAAAAGAAAATTTGTTACATCTACAGAGATTGAAGAAATAGAAAACTACATGGATCTTATGAGCCCTTTAAACTCTAATTTTGTAACTGAAAAGCAACTGGAGAAGAAAGTAGCCGAAGAGAAGATTTCTAAGGAGCAGGTTGAAAGACTTATAGACAGAAAGTTAAAAAGCAGAGAAGACCAATAACCAATTGTTAAGAGGCCATAATCAATCTATGAAATTCAAACTGTTCGGAAGACTTAGAGATGACGAAGAATCAGCAAACGGAGATCAAGGCCTTTCAGGCGGCTCACTGGAGAGAACAGTACAAAATTTATTCCAACAAGGATACTCTGAAGAGGAAATACAGCAGGAATTACAGGGGCGTTACAGTGAACAGGAAATAAATCAAGCCGTTAACAACAGTGTTACTTCTTCTGCAACAAATAATGGTAGTCCACAGGCCATGACCGCTTATAGCTCAGATGATGGAGGAGAAGATGAAGCAGTCAGCCCTATGGATGAAGGATATAGTAAAGAAGACGAAGAAACGAGTTTTGATAATCAAAGTGAATCACAAGGTGAAATGGGTCAAGACTTTCAAAACCAGATGGGCCAAGACCAAGAAATGAATCAAGCCCAAGGCGGAGTTCAACCTCAACAACCATCAGCAAACCAAGCTCAACCTCAGCAACCTATTCAGCAGCCTCAGCAAGAAGGGCAGCAAGAACCAGACAATTTTTCTCAAGGAAACATTGATCCCGCAGTTGAAGAGTTAATTGAAACTATTGTGGCTGAGCAGTTCAATCGTGTGGAGAAAGAGTTCTCTAAAGTTTATGAGGAAATGGATATAATGATTGATGAACTTGAGAGCTTGGAGGATCGTGTCAGTGAATTAGAAGTTAGAGATGATGAAGACCAGCAGCAGTTCGTGCAAAAAGTAGATGAAATGGAAGATCATATAGATTCTTATCAAAGTAGGATTGGAGGCCTGGAAAAAGCTTTCCAACAGGTACTGCCGTCTCTAGTCGAGAATGTCAAAGATTTGACGACTTTAGTTCAGGAGATTAAGCAAGAGAGGGGTATTGAGACAAGTACAGATCTTCAAGAAGATGATGTAGAAGATATAGATATGAGCGACTGGTAATAAAAATTTTTTTAACTTGAAGATACCGCAACAATTGCAATAATAAATACCAAAAGAATAATCGGCATTAATACGTCATCCACAAGATTAGCATCGATATTAACTTCTCTTACAACTTCTTCTACAGGAAAAGCGCCTGCAGCCATAGCTAATAGGCCTATGCCGAGAATACCTAATCCTACAGCTAAAGGAATCTTACCTATACGCCCTTCCATTTCACTAATATCAATTCCAGCAATCGCCATCACTATGAGGAATCCAAGGACACCAAAGGCTGCAAATGCTAATATTCCTCCGAAGTTTGCGAAAATGTTCTCAGGTAGGAAGAAGTATATTCCTGCTATAGCTAAGAAAGAACTAGAAAGAGCGATAGCCCCAGTTACTGCTTCATCCTCAAAGAACTCATATTTCTGAAGCATACCAAAAGTGAACGCCAGCAGAAGTAGCCATGGGAAGAACAAATGAATTATGTCGGTCTGCGACATATAAGTAATCATATCAGCGAAAAAACTCATTAATCATCACCCTTCATTTGGATTATAGTCCCCTCTCAATGCGTTTAATATATCTGCTAAGCCATTACCTTCACCCGTATCGTTGTCACTTGATAACCACCAAAGTACGCCACCTATTATAATTATCCAGATGAGGCCTGTATCTAGGAAAAGTGCAGCCCAGTTCACATCTGTGATGATGTCATTCTGAATATCGTATGGCTCTCCGAATCCTCCCGCGGTTAGGAAGGCTGCGCCTGCAACTGCTATACTCAATATCCCTAGTGCTGGCGCCCATGTTGTATGTCGCTCCCATCCTGCGAAAGCTAGTAATACAAATAGGCCTAGAATTCCTACAAGGCCTATTGTTAGTGTTCCAAAGTAGTCTATGAAGAAGGTTTGATACCATGGATTTGTAGCTATGAACTGTGCAACGAAGAATGATGCTACGACTGCTATAAGCGATGCAAATTTGTTGTCATCATCTTGATCTGTGAAAAGGTTAACTTGTTTTAAGGCTAGGAAAAATATTGTGTATGAAAGTACGAATGGCAGCACGAGTGTGAAAAAGTCTAGCTGGGCCATTGTCTCTAGAAGTGTTGAGAATCCGGCCGCTGACTCGTGCTGTGTCAAAGTTTTATTCACCTTGGCTCTGTTTCTCTAAGTAGTGGCTGAACTTTCTGTTGATTAGCCACAGCTCTCTTCCTATAATCATCAATGCCAGCATTGTTACCCAAGGCTGGATGATATTACCGAACTCTATAACTGAATAATTCAAAGACGAAGCAAATAGTACCCATCCGGCTACTGTTAATGCGCCTAACGAAAGCACGATTATTACAAGTTCTGTTAGGACATTCTCTAATTCGTAAAGATTGAGAGAAATCTTATCTTTCATTTCTACATCATGCCTCCTCCGAAACCGCTGCTTCTTTTCATTTTTCTTTTAGTCATCATGGAGCCCGCAATATATCCTATTACTGCGCCTCCTACCAGGATCTCAATATTATGCATAGCCTGATTAAGTATTTGTTCCATTGGCATAGTAGTAATAAACCTCTATAAAACTAAATTGATGTCTTCTGGTTTAAATAATTACGGAGCCTATATGCTGCTGTTGAATCCGGTTTATAAGTAGAAGAATTAGGAGTTATCACATCTTCGCCGGTAAATTCACTGGTTAATGCTTCTTTTTTATCAGTGTCCAGCATATCAACTAAAGGCTCTATCAGGCCTCCTACTTCATCCTCATAATTGGTTCCAGGAGTCGCATTCACTTCGTAGATAATGAGTTCGTCTTCAGTTTGGACATAGTCTATTGCCGCAAAGTCGAGACCTTCTGCAGCTTCAGCCAGCGCTGCTTCATGTCCTGCCTTAAGTTCCTCTGGTTCAGTATACTCTCCTCCTTTCGCAAGGTTTGTGGCTAATCCTTCATCATTTTCTCTTGCAGTATCTGCAGCCACTTCTCCATCTACTATGTAGGCTCTTCCGTCTGTCATCTGCTTTCCGTAATCATCTAGTACCTCTTCATATACTTCTTCATCTAGCTCATCAGGTCTTTCAGATAGGTCAAGGTCATGAGGTATATACTCCTCGAATACTATTTCATCTTGATCTTTTCCCTCAAGATAATGATCTATCTCTTCTACTGATTCTGCCTTAAAGACATCATCGCCGCACATTCCTTCATCAGGTTTTAAAACTACAGGCTTGTTCTCTACTTTCTCTCTAGCTTCTGAAGAACTATACTGTTCTGTGGTTCTGGCAGCAGTGCTACTCAGATTTTCTTCTATTAATTTATTACCTATAGTCTTACTGTCGTGAGCCATCGCAGTCAATGGATCATTTATCAATTCGACATCATACTCCTCTTTAAGAAGGTTCAGGCCTTCGAGAATGTCAATTTTTTCCTCAACAGTATCTGCCTCAGAAAAGGATTTGTGTCTGTAGAACAGGCTTTTTCCCTCAATTTTGTTTCCGACTTCATGCAGCTGATCTTCGGATTCTATATCGCTGAAAGTTAGATTAGCAAGGTTTAAACCTCGATTTTCTGCTTCATTAACTATTCTACCTGCTGTTCCTGTGTTACCTGTCCCGCCGTAGATTAAATCAGCTTCCTCAAGGATTCTATGGGCAAAATGTTTGTCTGCATCAGTCGATAAAAAGTGGTTTGCTACAGCAGAAAACATATTTGTTATTTAGAAGTAACTAATTTATATCTTGTCTTCTACTTCCTTAAGCTTCTGATACACATTCGATTCAAATTCTCCATGACTCTTGGCATGGCTTTCTAATGTCGCTAGTTTATTATCTATCTCATTCATCATATTTTTAGCTTCATTTACATCCTTTTTCAGGTTCTTTATATTACTATAACGATCCAGACTTCCTTTAATATCCTTTAACTTTTGATGGATGCGTTTGTCTTCTCCTAAAGCTTCTTCTATAACCTCTACTTCTCTTTCCGTGAACTTCATCTCGTTCCGGCAAAGTCTCTCAGACCTCTTTATCAGTGTCCTAATTACGTCTTTTCGGGCATCCATCCAGCCTGCTAGAGTCTGAAGTTCTGAAGTCTCGTCTCTTCCAGAAACATCTTTGATCCTTTTCATTGAGGCGGCTTTCATTATGACTTTTTCCGCAATTTCTTTATCTGAAGCTATCTTTGACATTTCAAATGGGGAGGTAGAAATGAAATGTCCTGTAGCTATTAACGGTGTTAGATCTTCTAGAATGCTGTTAAAAACATCATCTGGTGGAGAAGCAGTTCCACTATTCAATACTCTGTCTAACTTGCCATTTAAGGCCTGTATTTCTTCCATAGGATTTCTACCGTGTTTTCTTGCGATCCCGCCCTTACCACTTACAAACTTGGCTAATTCGCTTCCAGTATAGTTGGGGTTAGGCCCGCCAGAAAAATCATCACGTATAGCACTTCCCATCCCTTCAAGCAATTTCTCTATCATCTTAGTTTTCTGAAATAAATTCTGGAAAACACGAGGATCATAGTCTTTAGGATCTCCAGACGGGTCAAAATTATTATGATCTGAAAGCTCGCTCTCAGCTTGAGATATAGCAGTGTCTAAATCTGATCTTCTTGACTGAGTCAGTTCAATCTCTTTAATCATATCCTCCTGAAAATATCTCAGCGATTCTTCCAGTCCAGACTCAATTCGTTGATCTAGGTGATTAACTGCTCCTGAGGTTACTTCATTAGCGGCGTCCCCTATTCTATTTCTGTAATCTTCGCGTGTAGCTCCTCCTTCACCATTACCTCCAGCATCACCCTCATCATTATTTCCTTCTTCACCATTACCTCCACCATTCTCATCGTCGTTTCCACCAAAGTTTAGAAGGCCTAAAAACATTAAAATTGTTAATAATAGGGCTAAGGCTCCTATCAAAAGTATTAGGCTTGGGGCAATACGGCCTATGGTAACTACGGTAATAAAAGAAGTAATTAATGAAAATACCTTCATACCTGTAGGCAGATCTTCATCTGATTCATAGTACTCTCTTCTTTCAAGCCTTTTCTGGAAATCATTGTAACCTTCCGTAGCGAAATTAACGATTAGAAAGTAAAATCCTATAATAGGCCCGATTACGTAAAGAATTACGTCTGCTGCAGAGGTCACAGGGAAGCCTAAGATATTAGTGACAAAATCAACTAAGCTTTCCTCAACTGTCAGGTTTGCATCTCCAAGGCCTTGAGCAGAAACAGAGTATAACGACAAGATCAGGATAAATACTAAGGCTATATTTTTCCAGCTCTTCATATCGTATAATTACATATTCTGTGTTTTTATTGTACAGGGGTTACGGCCGGACATACATGTAAATCAAGAAGAGGAAAACTAAAACTAAAGCAGTCATAGCAAGTAGGCCTATCCCTGCAGCAAAGGCCTGAATCCAAGCCCAGTAAGGTGATGCTACCATCATTAAGGCAATTGCAATCGCCATTACGGTAGCTTCTTTGCTGACATTAGGCTTATTATCTCGTCCGAAGGGCTGAGGATAATCATCATCACGAGCAAAAGTAAAAGCTAAAGCCTTTCTTAGCGAAAACTGGAGCAGAACAACTATGAAAAGAAAAGGAGCCACAAACTCTTGGACAATCTGCTCCTGTGAATCAAACTGTGGTACAGCACCCCACTCATCAAAAGAACTGCCATCATCATAATAATAGTAATCAGCTGAAACTCCTCCCAAAAAAGATAGTAGAAATAAGGTAAGAAATCCTAATTTATTCAAAGTCGAAGTCTCCACCGTCGAAGTCACCTCCGCCGCCGAAGTCCTCACCACTGTCTCCTCCAGCGCCAGCTCTACCTTCACGGACATCATGAATATAAGTCGGAATAATCTCATCAACCAAAAAACCGACAACAAGGCCTGAAACAACAAGAATTAATATAGTACTCTCTAACTCAGGAAGACCTGTAACCTGTTCTATACCTTCACGACTACCTAATGCAATAAAGTAACCCGCTAACGCAGCAGTTGGATAAGATGCAATAGTCCAAAGATTCTTCATAGAACAAAATTAGCGTAAAGGAAATATAAAAGGAAATGAAAGGGAGATTACTGATTTGAATTGAACTGTTCGAGGATTCCAACAGCTTTTTCTAACTCTCCTAACTGTGTTTCGAGAGCTGAAACATGTTCTTCAGCGTCACCGTCCAATCCCATTGCTTGTTCAAGTTTGCTTTCAACATCTTGTAACTCTTTGTGTGCTGTCTCTAGGTGCTCATGCATCGCTCTAACAGCTTTTTCAAGATTCTGGGCTTGTTGTGCATCTGTTAAATCCATCCCAACTCTTTCATCTAGTCTTTTGATTGTAGAATACATTTGTTGTGGACTAGGGTCATCCCAGTTGGTGAATTCGACTCCCATTATTGCAGCAAATACTTGTTCATTTTTTTCAAATATTTTCTCGAACTCTGTTAAGTGACCGATCATGTCTTTTGTTTCTTGTTCGATTGCATCTGTGACCTGTAGCTCATTCTTTAGGTCAGAAACTATCGTTTGAACTTCTCGTGATGTGTCTGCCATAAGATTTTTTGGTCCTCCGGCCTTTATATCATTTGCTACTGTGTCGTTGGAAGTATCAATTTCTGTGGTTAAGTAATTATAGATTTTTTCCACAGACTGAGAATTTAATGTGTTTATTCTGTTGTCTACGATGAATTCTATTAATCCATCAACGATATAATCTAGTTTGTTGAACTGAGGTACAGCCATTGCTTTTCTTATGGCGTATAGGTGTTGTTGTTTGAGTTGTGATCTATCTAGATATCCTGAGCCACGATTTAGAAGAAACATGTCTTTGAGCTCCTTTTTTAATTCTTCATTTAATCTGTTATCTTGCTCTATAAGTTTAGTGATTTTTGTCCATCTATCTCCAGGCTCATAACTTTCACCTTTCTCTGATTTTCTATAAATTACAATTAATTGTTCTATTCTTACTTCCCAAGAGGTTTGTTCCATCTCTATTAGGGCTACTATCATCTGTTTTAGCTCCCATGTTTTCACTATTTGAAGTATCTCTAAGAAGTTAATTAGGATTTCTGCCTTTATCTCAACTGTTTGTTTGGCATCTATTATGATAATATCTCCTTCTTTAACGAATGCTCCTTCTTCTATTGCTATCAAAATTTCTATTAAACTTTCTATGTATACAAATTGGTTGTTTGTGATGCTGATTTCTTGAACAATCTGTTCGATGTTTTGTTCAAATCTCTGAATATTTATTTTCTGTATCAGCTGGTTAATCTGTACATTAATTTTGTCTCCTTTTCCGCCCATGTCGATGTCTATGTCTACATCCATAACTTGCTTCATGAACTGGACAAGTACTTTGTCGCTGACTCCATCGTAGCCTTTCTGCATTATGAACTGCATTAACTGGTTAATCATCTGTTGCTGGTTAACCTGGGTCATCTGTATTTGCTGTAGAAAAGTGTTGTATACATTAGGGCTTAGGCTTCCTCCTACAATCATTTGCTGTTGTTGCTGTTGTTGAGGAGCATAAGTCCCTGCAGGAGTTTGAGAAAGATTGTTCATTACTATTGCTTGTAAAAGCTGTTGCATCTGCTGTTGTTGCTGTTGCACATTGACATTAGTACTACTGTCTGACGATGAGGTAGAATCATCGGTATCACCGCCTCCTGTAGGTGTTGTAGTAGGAGGATCGCTTGAAGGGCCGCTAGTAACGCTGCTGCTTTCACCTTCACTTGTTAAACCTTTGGTTATTCCTTCAGCTGCTCCTGCTGCTCTTTCAAATCCTAGGCCTCCGCTTCCTGTTCCTCTTCTAGCCACATATGCTATTAGACCTATGATAAGGATTACCGCAAATAATTGCCACCATGATGCTATAAATGAGCCGATTCCGCTCAGTACGGTTGTTGCTGCGTCACCTAGTCCTAGTGCTGAAGCAGTTGTTCCGGCGCCTACCAGGGCGAAAACTCCAATTATTAGAATGCCTAGTCCTACAATGGCTAATATTATTCCTAGGATGCCCATATCGAGTTTTTACTCAGCGGTGTTAATTAATCCTTTTCTTCAAACTTACCTAATCTCTCTAAAGTTTCCAGAATTCCCCAGGCATAAATTACTGATTCCCAGGCCCTGATGTAATCTTCTTCTTTTAGAAAATGATAGGTATCACTTCTGTAGGCCTCCACGTTCTCCATCTGTTCAACTCTTGAATCTCGATTTTCAATCCTGTCCTCAAGTTTCTGCAGCCATTTCTTAGTTTCTTCTTCAAGTTTCTCCTGGGTCTTATTCATGGCTTTCAATAAATTCTTTTTCCTTAAACGATTTTTCACCGGTTAAAATGATAGAGTGAGGCGTTTCCCCTAAATTCATTTCAGAGATTTCTTCCAGGCTTGAGGCCTGAATTTTTAGGTCATCATGATTGGCCCTTTCAATAACTACTGCTTCCCGATCTTCAAGGCCTAAATCCAGTAACTTTTTAGCAGCATTTGAAGCATTATAATCAATATCTAACAAAACTAAAGAGTGGAGGCCTATAGAGTCGTTTTTCTCGACGTATTTTTTGATTGATTCTGGTTTGCCTTCTCTAGGCAGTGTAACTGTTCTTCCGAACTTGTATACGTTTAATCCGGTTCCCGCTATTGAAGTGAAGATTGAAGGCGCGTGAATTACTTTGACTTTTAGGCCTTTTTCTTCTGCTCTGTGTTTGATATCGTAATGGGTTGTGGCTGTTAAAGGATCACCTGAAACCAGGAAAGCCACGTCTTTTTCCTCTGCTGCTTCTATTATTTTATCTTCTTGTTCTACTTCTTTTCTTTCAAGTACTTCAATGTCTGCTGGAAGTTTTTCTAGATCGATGTTTGCTGTATTAGTATAGAACTCTGCGTAGGCCTCATCCACTTCTTCTAAAGCATCTAATCCTTTCTGTGTTACTTCGTTGTTGTCGAGCCCAAGGCCTATCATGTACAGCATATTAAGTGGAGATTAAAGAATTGTTATAAATAGTATATTTATGGAACAGGAAAAACTTGAAAAAAAAGTTAGAGACATCTTGGGGAGGGAAGGGTTTGAGATAGAGGATGGTGTGGCAAGGAAGCCTGAAGTAAAACTTGAGCTAGGTGTTTACTCTTCAGAAAAATACGATGAAGAAGAAATTGATCATTCCAAAGATAAGATTTTCGTTGATAAAGGCCTGCAAAATGTAGAAGATGCATATGTAGTTGAGGAAGAGAAGGAGTATGATTTACCGAGCTTTGAGTTAATCGGCGATATCGCGGTAATCAATGATCTTTCAAGTAGGGATAGAGAAGAAGCAGTAGAAGGGATTCTAGCTCATCATGATGTCAAAACTATTCTTTTGAAGACTGAAGGTCTTTCAGGAGAGTTTAGGGTAGGAAGTTATGAAACACTTTATGGTGAGGAGACAGAGACAGTTCACAAAGAACATGGTTACAGGTTCAAAGTTGATCCAACAAAGGCCTACTACAGCGAACGTTTCTCAACTGAAAGAGAAAGAGTAGCCTCACAAGTGAAAGAAGGCGAAAAAGTTCTGGTAATGTTTGCAGGAGTCGGACCTTTCGCTATTTTGTGCAGTGAAAAGGCTGAGAAAGTAGTCGCTATTGAGAAAAACCCTGAGGCCTATAAGTATTTGGCGGAAAATATTGGGCTCAACGATGTTGAAGATAAAGTTGAGGTCTACTGTGGCGATGTGAAAGATATTATTCCTGAACTGGATGGAAGGTTTGACAGAGTTATAATGCCTCTACCGGAAAAAGCAGTAGAGTTTCTAGATGAAGCTGTTGAAAAAGTTGAGAAAGGCGGTACTGTTCATCTATATACATTTGTGGAAGATGAAAAGTTCGGGCCTGTACAAAAAGAAATAGAAAATATTTTTGATAATAATGACTTGGATTTTGACATAGTTGATAAATTTAGATGCGGTTATAAATCACCTTCAGAAGATCGCTACTGTTTCGATATCAAGGTTTTTGAGTGAAGGGTAGTAAAAAATCGAAAGGTATTTAAAGATTTACTGTAAGTTGTTATCTATAGGTGATTACAAATGCCAAGTTCGTGGACCGAAGTTTTGAAAGGTAATGAACCAATAGGAAGAAGAGATGCTGGGAAAGTAGCGGGAGCTGCTGCAATAGGAACAGACCTTACTGTAGGGAATAGACATACTTTACGACCATTGAGATGGACCTGGGATAGGACTGCAGGAAGGTATGAAATCAGAAGAAGAAATGACGAATCTGGCGATACAGACTCTGGAGCAGATCCAAGAGAACCTAAAGCAAGGATACTAAATCCAGAAGATGGTCAAGCATTTACTACAGGAGATACAGTAGACTTTGACGTTCATGTTAATGCATTTGACGAAGATGCAGACATAATTCTTGAGTACGGAGATGAAACTGATTCAGAACAGATAGGTGCTGGAGAAAGCGAGCTTTATCAGCGAGCATTAGATGATGTAACTGCAGGAGAAATAGATTTTGGGGTAACTGTGGAAACACCAACTTATGAGGTCACAGACTCAGTTTCAGCTGTAGTAAGAGATGCAGAGAGAGAACTCAGTGATATATGTGAGGCCTACTCAAATCAAGATCCAGACGCCAGAAGAGATTTAGAAAACGCTTTGGGTAGAGCCAAAGAAAAGAGCGTATTTGATGATCTAACTGTTCAAGATAGTCAGGCAGGATACTTCTTGAGAGATAGAGATAGAACTACAGATTACCAGCCATTAAAACTGGATGGTAGCCCCGGCAGTAGATCAGATGTGGCTGGATTTGATACTGAATATGCAGAACTGATGAATGACACTGCACAAGCAGATAGAAGCCAGCTATTAGCAGATTTAGAAGATATTTACGACGGCAATTGTAGTGGAAGATAGTATTGGGAGGCCCTAAAAAATGAGCTGGGAAAGAACAATTGACGATGCGTTGGATGACGCAGATTATATTTTGGAAGCAGTCAGAGATGTAAGAGATCCTGAGGTAAAGGCCTCGGAATATGATTTTCTTGATGACTTAGAAAAAGTTCATCCAGCTCCTGCTAAAAAAGGAAATGACGGACTTGCAAACTTTGTAGCTAATCTGGCTATATATAAGGAAAACTACGAAGATGAGAGTGTTGAGATCGATCAAGAGCTCATTAAAGAAGCTGATAGGAGGATTGGAGAAGCTGATGGTCTTAAGAATCCGGCTCGAAGGAAAAGGATAAACAATATAGTTCAAGAGTCTGATTCCAGAGGTGGAAACAAGGAATCAATGCAGTATAATATTGAGGAAAGAAATCTGCCTGATGGCCACATAAGGCTCATAGAACAAGCATCTGCGATCTATAAAGCAGCAGGAAAAGAAGATGAAGGTAGAGAAAAGATTCAAAATATACTTAAAGATACGGATTTGTCATTAAATGATACTAACTGGGATATTAGTAATTCCGGTCCTGAAAATCTTGAAAAGCTAAAAGGAGGTGAAACAATTATGACAAGTATTGAAGAAATGGCAGGAGATATTGAAGAATCTGTAGACGAAATTTATGCAGCTGTAGAGGCTCTACCAGGAGAAGAAACGTACGATGAACTCAGATCTGATCTAGATGAGCTAAAAGACAGAGCAGAAGCTGCTAAAGATGACTACTTTGAAGTCAGGAGTGAATTAACCGAAGCTCATGATGAGATAGAAACAATCTATGATTCATTGGAATCTGCTCATGAAAGAGTGGAAGAAGCAAGTGAATATGTTGATCGTGCAGCAACTGCAACTGGTCACGCTTTGGATGATGCAGTTTCGGAGATGGAATCTGCTTTAGAAGAAGGTGTTGATCAGGTTGATGAAGCACAAGGATATATGCAGGAGATTTTGGATGACGATATTCCAGACATGCCTGATAGGCCTGACAGAGTAGAAGAACAATTAAGTTAAATATTCCTCATTTTTTCTTTCTTTCAGAAAAATTAATTGCTTTGATAGAAAATTTATCACAAGGTTTATAACTGTTATCAACAAGTAGTAACATATGAGATTGGAAAAGCTCACATTCGATAGGGGAGTCGGCCAAGCCAAAGATGAATCTTGGATTTCAGTATCCGAAGCCGATCAAGGATATGAGCTGGCAGTTAGAACCAATTTACTGGGAGAAGAACGTTATACAGAGTGGAATAATATTGAAATCCCAGAATCACAATACAATGAAGAAGATTCAGTGAATACGGTAAAAGATTATTCATCAGCAGATGGTTCTAGAATATTAAATCCTGGTACTTCTAGAGAAAACCAATCTCAGTTTTCATTAACAGAAGATGTTTATGAAGGACTACTTGGAGAAATTCAAGATGCTACAGTTTACGATAGGGTAAGAGGACATATTGACGAAGAGACTGTAGACTTTTATGATTTTGTTGAGTGGTTCCAAGATGAACCTAACTCGGAAATCAAAACTATGATAGAATTAGGGCCTGAAGCTACTTTTAGATTAGAGAACTCTGGGATCAAGACGTCACTAGATAATTATTTAGAGAGACATGTTTTAGATGGAGCAGAGTTGCAGAGAGGTATAAACGGTCCAAAAATCGGAGAAATACCTGATAATAGAAATGAGAGTATTTTAAGACAGACAGGCCTTCAAGCTGAGAATGGAATTCTTACTAAAAACCCTGAAGAAGTTAGAAGGGTGGTGAATGAGAAATGACTGATACTATAGAAGATTACTGCGATGATATAGAATCGAGAACTGATGAAATTCTAAATGATGCGGAGTCTTATTCTGATGAAGTTGTGAGTCAAGCTAGAGAGTTCAGAGATGCTGCTTTTGAAATTAGAAACAATGCTGAAGCGGTAAATGAAAAGTATTCAAAGCTTCGAGATAAATACGATGAAGGCAATGATGAAATAGAACAATGTTATGAGGCCTTAGAAAGAATGATGACTATAGAGGAGCAGCACGAGAAAACTCGGAGCACTACTCGTAGATCGGTATTAGCAGGTGCTGCTGCTGTATTGTTAGGCGGTGCTGCTGGAACAAAATATTTAGCAGGAAGGTTAGAAGGAGAATCAGGCCTACAGGAACGTCAATGGTATTCCTTCGGTGAGATTGAAGATTGTTTAAGCAGTTCTCAAGAAGAGACATTGGAAGAGAACATTGACTCTCCTCTTGATGAGACTAGTTATAGATTTGAGAGAAGCGGTGATAGCCGTTCAGAAGGATGGGATATTTACTTAGCTGACAGTCATGGACGGGAAGAGTTTGCAAAACTTGAAGGACAAGATATCTACTGCGATGTGAATTAAAAATGAAAAAAACAATACTAATACTACTAACGGTACTTTTTGCAACAACGGCAACAGCACAATTTTTCCAAGTTGATGAGGTCCAACTAGAGATTCCGGAAGAGGCAGAAGTAGATGAAGGAGCAGATTTCACAGTAGAAGCTGAAGGATCAGGCCTGACAGAAATAAGATTATACTATGATGAGAGTGGCGACGGATTCTTCAACTTGTATGAGATTTACGACGATTGTTCCGGCAGCCAGTGTACTGTAAATGATAATTTTGATTATGGGCAAACTGGCGATGTAGATGTACAAGCAGAGGCCTATGCTAGCGATATAAATGATGAGTCTGATATTCATAATGTTGTATTTAGTGAACAAGATAGTACCAATTTTGTAATTTTAGATGTATCTATTTCTGAAGAAGAAATTCAAGAAAGTGAATCGGTTACTTTTGATGCAGAGGTTCAGAATCAAGGATCTAGTTATGAATTCGCAGAAGTTGAGTTCTTTGCTGGATCTAATTCGGTTCACAGTCGGTGGACTGGAATAAGTGGAGGAGACACAGCTACTGTATCTGTTGATAAAGAATATTCAGAGCTTCGAGATGAAGTAGGCCTTAATATCGGTGAAGAATATGAGGTCTCTGCAGTTGAGAATGTGGACGGTGATGACATGAGTTCAGGCCAAACATTAACATTATTAGACGCTGACCAACCTGCGTTTTTTGATGTGGAAATCGATGAGTTTTCTTCAGTGACTGAAGGTGATACTTTTGAGGTAGATTATATTGTTACTAATACTGGTGATGTTGAAGATACTCAGAATATTGAGCTGTATGCTAGGGGTGATAGACAGGATAGAGATTTCAACGTTAATTTGGATGGTGAAGATTCTCAGTCTGGTACTTTGGAATGGGATACTGTAGAGGGTGATGCTGGGCTTAGGACATTCTACGTTAGTTCTGATGATGATGAAGTATCTGATGTAGTAAATATTGGAGAAAGAGAAGATGATGAACCGGCATTTTTTGATGTTGAGATAGATGATTTTTCTTCAGTGACGGAAGGCGAAACACTCGAAGTTGACTACATTGTTACTAATACCGGAGGACAGTCTGATTCTCAGAACATTGAACTGTCTGCTAGAGGGGAGAGAAGAGATAGGGATTTCAATGTGGACCTAGATACTGATGAATCGAGTTCAGGTACTTTGGAGTGGGATACTCAAGAAGGAGATGCAGGGTTTAGAACGGTTTATGTTAGTTCTGATGATGATGAAGCATCTGATGTGGTAAATATTAACGAAAAAGATGATCCTGAAACAGGATTTGAGGTAAGATCGGTTTCTGCATCAAGATATAACGTCTATCCGGGCCAATCAACTGAATTAAGAGCAGAGGTCAGAAATACAGGCAGTAGAGGAGAATCCGTAGGTGTTAGATGGTACGCTGACGGAAACAGATTAACAGAAAGAAACCGCTTTATTCCAGGAGATTCTGATAGACAGGTAAGCAGGGAAAGAAGTTACAGCCAATTAGAAACTGCAGGCCTTGAACCTGGTAACTGTTATGATTTAGATGCTGAAGTATTCTTCGACAGCAATTTCGAAGATTCAGGGACTGCGCCTCAGCAATTATGTTTGCGGGAGAGAGCTGATGATCCTGCGTTTTTTGATGTGGAAATCGATTCTTTCTCTTCAGTAACGGAAGGTGATACTTTCGAGGTAGATTACACGGTCACTAACATCGGAGATGAATCTGATTCTCAGAACATTGAACTGACTGCTAGAGGAGAGAGAAGAGATAGAGATTTCAATGTTGATCTTGAAGGCGGAGAGTCAGCTTCTGGCACTTTGGAGTGGGATACTGAGGTTGGTGACGCCGGATTTAGGACATTTTACATTAACTCCGACGATGATGAGGTATCTGACGTAGTCGAAATATTTGAGAAAGAAGATCCTGTTACAGATCCTGATCTAAGTTTGAATTCTATAACTGCCTCAAGCTATAGTATTGGGCAGGGGCAGTCCACTATTCTTAGATCTAATACTATTAATGAGGGTGACAGGCCTGCATCTTTCAGTATTAGATGGAGAGCTGGAGGAGTTGAACTTGGTAGGAGATTTAGCAGTGCTGATGGTAACTCTGATAAGGATTTGTCTCTTCAGAGAACCTTCAGCCAGTTAACCGGTAGAGGGCTGTCAGCAGGGAACTGTTATGCTCTTGAAGGCCAGTTATACTCTAATTCTGAGTTGGTTGGAGTTAAAGAGGCACCACAGCAGCTGTGTTTAGAAGGAGAAGATGACAATGATGATCCGATTGATGATCCTGCGTTTTATGATTTCAACGTAGTTGTGCTAAACGAAAGAGGTACGCCTCTTGAAGGCGCCGAAGTAAATGTTGGGAGTAATTCGGCTGTTACAGGTGAAAGTGGAATCGCTTCTTTCGAAGGAATTGAAGAAGGGGTGTATGATGTTGTTTCTTCCAGAACAGGTTATAGGACTGAAGTTAGAAATGATGTGAATATTGATAGGGATAGAACTATCTCCATGACTTTATCTGAGATAGATGGTCCTGAAGCAGACTTTACCTGGAGTCCTGATAGGCCTGAAACTGGTGAAGAAGTAGTTTTTGATGGTAGTCTTTCCAGCGGAGATATTGAAAGCTATAGCTGGGACTTTGACGATGGAAATACTGGCAGCGGGGAAAATGTTGTTCATACTTTTGATTCCCCTGGTTTTTACAGGGTTAATCTTGAGGTAGAAGATGAGGACGGCAGAACTGATGATAGGACGAGAGTAGTTCAGGTTAGAGCAGCTGATGAAGATCCGGAGTTCTATGATTTAGATGTTGAAGTAGTCGATTCAGAGTCAGGTAACAGTATAGAGAACGCCAGAGTCTCGGCAGATGGTAGAACTAGAACAACAGATAGTAATGGTAGAACAAGCTTCAACTTAGAGGAATCAGTGTACGATGTATTCATCTCAGCAGACGGATACCGTTCCAAAAACAGATTCATAACACTGGATAGAGACCGCGATATCACGTTTGAGCTTGATAGAACTGATGATAGGCCTGATCCGGGGACTGGTGTGAGAATTAATGATGTGAGAATGCCTTCATCGGTATGTAGAGGAGAAGATGTAACAGCCAGAGTGGATCTGGAGAATACTGAGAGAAACGATAGGGCGTTTACACTTTCAAGTTCTGGTCTGTCAAATGAAATTGATAGAACTTATGTGCTAGAAGGCGGAGAAAGCTTCACTCGAACTGTGGAGTTTGTCAGTGTTGAAGGCAGCGGAAATGAAAAGGTTAGCTTTACAACTGGAGATGATTCGATAGAGAAGACTGTGCAGGTCAGAAGTTGTCCGGAGCAAGAAGAACCTGATATATCTGTCAGCGCCAGACCTACACAGGTAAGAATCGGTGACTCGGTCAGAGTATCAGGATACGTCGACGATGTTAGAAGAGGTACTCAAGTCGACATAACAACGAGTAACAGATTCAGGAGCCTGGGTTCAACTACAACTAGGCCTGATGGTTATTATCAGGTTTATGTGAATCCTACTCAGATTGGTGAGCAGACTATTACTGCTGAAGCAGCAGGTAGAGAAGCAAGTACCAGGATTGAGGTGCTTCCAACTGTATCAGTAGTAAGTGCTTCTTCAAGTCCTGATAGAGTCTTTGAAGGAGAGTCTTACGAGGTATGTGGAGAGATTGAGTCTCAAAGTTCCGGGCCTTTAGTGGTTTTGAAGCAGGATGGAGAAACGGTTGACTCTAATTATGGTCGTGGAGAAGTATGTTTCGAGAGACGCAGCAGTCCTGGAAACTATGATTATGAGGTTGAGGCCTGGGCTCGAGGACAGTCTTCAAGCCAGAGTACTTCGGTTGAAGTACTGGAGATGGATTCAGAGGTTAGGAACTTCCCTGATCAGATTACTTCGGTCAGATCTGGTTCAGGAATGATCCGGGTTGATCTGTACAACAATCAGAGAGAGTTCAGAGAGTATCAGCTTGAGCTAGATGGTATTCCACGTGACTGGATCTCACAGTCTAGGAAGGAAGTTATGCTGGATACTGGGGAGAGAAGCACTCAGTACTTCTACATTACACCGAAGGAGGAGGGTACTTTCCATCCGACTCTGACAGTTAGATCTGGTGGAGAAGTTGTTTACAGTGAAGAGATTAGGGTTAGGTCTGGAGGTACTGATAGGGAGCCTTCTAGGTGGGATCGTTTTATTATGTGGCTCCGTTACCGATAGGTGTTTTACTTGCCGGTAACTAAAACTACCCTTCCTTTATTTAAAATTTTCTTACTGTAATCATTATTAGGTGACACACAAATAATGCAGTATTTCAAATTAACAGTACTACTAACAACAACATTAATGCTTTTAGGCCTTGCAACCGCAAGCCAAGCAGAATTAACAATTTTTCCGGAAGAATCAAGCACGGAAATTAACTCTTTCACATCCTACGAGGTCGAAGTCGAAAACATTGGACCTGTAGATGATGTATATGAAATGCAACACAACTATCCTGGAGAGATTTCAATCGCACCAAGAAGGATTGAACTTGAATCAGGGCAATCAAAAACTGTAAACGTATGGTTTAACCCGCGTGTCACCCGTGATGCGGGAACATACAGTTTTCAGATAGATGCTAAATCAAGAGCAGATGGCCAAACATACTCTACAAACGGCCGAGTAAATGTAATTAAAGATCATCAAGTTGCTTTATCTGCGCCACAGTCAGCAGTAGTCTGCAGAGATGAAAACGCAAGATACGAGATCGAAGTAACCAATGATGGAATTCAGCAAGAAGAGTTCGCATTAACAACAGAATTTGGAGAACTTGATAGAGAAAGAGTCAATCTAGATCAAGGAGAGTCAACGACAGTTATTCTAACTGCTTCAAGCAGCGAAGTAACTGAAGAAAGCTTCAATGTCAGAGCATCTTCAACAACAAGTTATGCAACAGAAACAATAAACATGCAGTTCGAAGCAGAAAACTGCTTTGAATCAGAAGTATCAGTAACACCGGAAACACAAGAAACAGCAGCATTCACAGAATCTGAGTTCGATGTAACAGTCAGGAATCTAGGAACAAGGCCTGACGAATTCAGTTTAAGCAGTCAGAGAGGCGAACTATCAACCACAGTACTAAGCGTTCAACCAAGAACAACAGCAGTATCAACACTAAGATACACACCTACAGAACTAGGAGAACAAGAACTAACTGTAGAAGCCTCAGGAACTTCAAACGCTGAAAGAACAGTCACAGTTGACGCATACAACGGAATGAGCTCAAACATAGAGTTTGATAGTTCAAGAACAGTATGTAGAGACGAATCAACAACATATACAGTAACAGTTGAGAACGATGGAGAAGCGGAAGAAACGTTCCAGCTTTCAAGCAACATTGGAGAAGTCCTTGAAGAAGAAGTAACTCTTGAATCAGGAGAATCAGTTGAGACAGGCCTAGATGTAAACGCAAGTGAAATAGGAGACGGAGAACATGAAGTAGTATTCAGTTCAGAGGCCTCAACATTTGAAGACCCAGTGAACAGCGATGAAACAACGTTTACAGTTGAAAACTGTTGGGATGTAGAGATGAATATTGTTCCTGAGATCGCTTCAGCAGGAGAAAACATGTCTACCATCTACGAAGTGAAGTTATCTAACCCGGGAACAAGAGAGAATACTTACAGACTGACACACCAGGGTCCTGAGTGGATTTCCATAAGGCCTGAAACTGTGACAGTAGCAGCTGGACAGACAGAGTCAGTTTACATGTATGCAGGAGTTCCTTTCGAAAAGAAAGGACAGGTTGAGATCACTGCAGTAGCAGAAGGAAATGAAGTCAGAACTTCACAAACAGTAGACCTAGTAATCGATGAAGATGTAGAAGAAGCAATTCGAAGCAGAAGAGGAGACTTCATAGGAAGATTCTCAAGCTCAGCATCAAACCTCTACCAGTCAGCAGTTGAAGCAGACAACGTAAGCAGAGGAATAGCAGCAATCATCGCAGGCCTAGTAATCACAGCAGTCATTCTCGTAAGAGAATGGTAATGCTTATTTTTCCTTCTTAATTTTCACTTTATTTCTATCACTGACCGCAATTTATAATGTATAGAATATTGTGTTAAGAGACCGTACTAATCAAATAACTACAATGTTAAGAACAGACAAATATTTCAATATGGAAATGTTAGTTTTTGTGTCTCGAATTATCGGATATTATATGAGTCATCAAAAATAGAGCAGAAAGAAAAACACATTACTCTTTATATATACAGTTCAAATATTGAGTCTAGTATATTAGGACCTCAAAAGGCAGTAATTATTCCTTAAAAATATTTTAGTAACATAGGCCAGGGCTATAACTGTCTTCATCAATACAGTCTCCACCACCATCTTGCTGTCCGCACCAGGTCTCTCCTGGCTTACATGTTCCTGGACCATCTTCAGAGTATTCTTGGTAACTGATAGTCCCGCTTACATCTAACTCATCTCCACCACAGTAATCATTCTCAAGAGTTATTTCGACCTTATTATAGTTATGTGTATCGTCTTCGTCTGTCTCCACAAACTCTACTAAATAACTGGTTTCGTCTATACTGGATAAATCCTCTTGTAGCAGCGTTATCCAGTCTGAGTCAGACTGTGGGCCTCCTTCAAAATGTCTGATCATAAGTTCGGTCTCTCTGAAGTTGCTGGAATCTTCTAATGTATCTAAATCTATTTCTACTACTTCCGCACCGTTTCCATCCCAGTATGTACTATCAAGTTCCACTTCACCACAAACCCCATTATCTTCGGAATGAATTCTGAAATCATACTCATCTTCATTAGAAGTGGAATCCATACTTACCTCGCTCAAACAACTTGAGATCTCTTCGGGACTATAATCGTACTCCCACTCATCGGCATCAATATTTGATTCAAAATTACTGCATCTCTCAATATCAAAGTCTCCTGCATCGATAGAATCCTCATTCCATCTATAATCCCCTTCAAGTCTCTCTTCCAGAACAAGCTGCACAGAAACATCTTCCTGAACCGAGCCAAACTTATCCCACAAAACACTCCATTCAAGAGATAACTCTTGAGTATCAGAACTATCCTCAACTGTATAACTCTCTGTTGGACTACTTTCTTCATTAATATGAAGGCCTAAATCAGCTTCTACATCATTACTTACAGCTGAATCACGATCAAAACTGAACTCAACAACCAAATCAGATTCATCAGGTGAAACATCACTAGATATTACAGAGGCCTCGGAAAATTCTAAATAATCTTCCTCAATTTCAGGCTCTTCAGGAGTTTCAGATTGGTCGAAATCCACATTACAAGAGTTTTCTAGGTAAACCCAATAGCCCCTGTTATCCATATTTGACCCTGTCAATAGCGGATGATACCAATTTCCACCTATTAAAAAGCTGAAGTCTCCTCCTTCAAGATGGCTGCCTATTGAACACTGTGACTGTACTATTGATAGATCTTCATAATCAAGGCTTAACATTTTCCATCCGCTCTGTAGTTCCATCTCATCGATATTTGTAGAACCTGGCTCTATATCAAGAGAACAATCATTATTTGTGTAAATATAGAATGCATCTTCAGGATTTAGTGTCGATGGATGAGACCAATCATTTATACTATTATCATATTTCCATATGTATTCATTTTGATATGTTTCAAAATCACAGCTATTACTTGATAATATATTATCTGCAGAAACTTCCTTACTTACGGATACTGTATTCCATCCTTCATCTATACTCACAGCTGATGAAAAACTTATGAAAAGTAAAGTAATGAGAATAAGACTTAGTTTCCTCAAGGTTATCACTCATCGCCAGGAGTTGGAGGTGCACCAGGACCATCCTCAGAGTCATCATCTGATCCATCATCTGAACTACTTCCGGAACTTCCTGTGGACCCGGTTCCACGGCCCTCAACGGTAACTGAAGTAGATGTTTCTTCTCTGTAACCGTACCTTGTCTCGATCTCAATGTTTGCTGTCTGTTCAAGCTGTGTTACATCTCCTAGGCCTGTTGCTTCCATATTGAAGCAGTGGAATCCTTCATTTCCTATGATTTCTACATCAGCTTGGACTCCGTCACCTGTGCTTATTTCGTCGTCATCTTCTGCTAGGAATACTATATTTCCGACATTCTCAATCTCTACTTGTACTCTGTTTTCCTCTTGATCTTCAATGTCTGAACTGCTTTCCGCAGGCATAGCGTCAGGATAGAAAGGTGATCCAGTACCTGCATTTCTAACTGTTATACATAGATCCTCAGTTCTTGCACCCTGCTCTTGCTGGAATACTATAGGTGTGCTTCCTTGTACTTCTAATTGAATAGGTCCATCACTATTACTGACTGAGGTTGACTGTTGTGTGGCTCCTGTTTCTTGGTATCTTTCTTGGCTCATAACTTGTAAGTTTGTTGATGAGCTAGTTTCGTATCCATAGAAAATCTGTGCATTGAAATCATATGGTAAATTTCTTCCGCTCTCTAAGTCTGGTGTTGTAAATGTTAGGCTTGACTGCTGTGGAATCGCTGGCTGAGTATCTGTTGAGGACTGTAAGTTATTGAAAGTCATCACTGTTCCGTCCTCTGCAGTCCATGTCCTGTCATCATCCCCAATTGTAGGTCCAAAAACATTTGCAGCCACATCTGTAGCTTCGGCATCTCCTACATTTTCCAACTGCATTTGCATACTTGTAGACTGCGCTCCAGGTGCAGGATTGGGACTGAGTTCAAACTGATTTATTGATATTGCCTCAGTGGAAGCCTCTCCATCCCCTCCATTCATACATCCTGAAGTGATTAAAATAGCTCCGATAAGTGCCAGCATAATTTTAGAATTATATTCCATTATCTATCCACGAGTGTTACATCCAAAGTTGGTTCTTTGACGTATTTATAATCTAGGGAAACAAAGATATTGTTTGTACCCTCTGAATCTGCCGTAATACTGCATAAGAAACTAACTTCGTCATCTTGGAGGCCTTCTTCAGACTTTCCATCTTCGCAGTCGGAAAACAGTCTTCTTGGCTCAAAATTAAAACTAAAACCTTCTGGAAGTCTTCCAGGCCCATCGTTATCAGCTATAACTTCTAGATCTGTTCCGGCTTGTAAAGTAGCAGGATTATCTGAAGCAAGTCTTAAAGAAACTTCTCCATTACTTGAAGATTGAGAAACAACATTTGTTGCCTCAATCTCTTCTACAGGCCTAAAGTCAACTCTTAATGGATCAGTATTCTCCATCGAAGCTCTATATTCTACCCTCATCTGTACAGGCTCCCTACTCTCATCAAATCCTTCAATTTCATCTTCTTCGGGAGCTTCTACAACCCAGGTACAAGCCATTGTAGGCTGTACACCATCACGTGCTTCCTCTAAATCCTCTATATCTGGTGTGCATCCCTGCGGTTCAACGGAAAGCAGAGTCCCATAATTTGTTAACTCAATATTTTCTACTTCAATATCTCTATGATAGTTTCTAAATTCTGCTCTGATAACTGCTTGTTGATTAGGCCTTAACTCGCTGTCTGTTACTGAATAGCTTTCTATTTCAAGTCCTCTGTTAGGAAGTTCATCTTCTTGTTCTAGGCCTATTTCCTCCAAGCATCCCGATGTAACTACTACTAGTAATATCAGCAAAATTATTTGTTTATCCACGGTACTCCACCTCTACTTGCTGAGTACCCAAATCTTTTACGTAAGTGTAGTCTGCGGATACTTGGACTTCCCCTCTTGTAGAGCCGTTTAACTCTTCAAACACATCCTCGCTTATAGTACATCTAATAACCTGTGACTCTCCGCCGTACATAATAAGGTTCTCTTCTTCATCGAACTCGCCTAAACAGTCTTCTAGTTCATCATCGCCATCGCCTATAAAATCAAATCCTGAGGCCTCAATTTCAGGAAGATCAGCTTCAATGAAACCTGTATAGTCTGTTCCTTCTTCTACCTGGTTACTAAGCTGGATCCTTACTTCTGCAGTATCTCCCTCTACAAAAGTGGAAGGCCCATGCTCAGAAGTAGAGCCTATAGTCTCAATATTTATCATCATAGGCCCTGCTGAGGAACGAGAATCAAGATCGGGAGTCCCCGTTATACTTCTGTCTTCAACAAACTGAAGCTGCCTGTAAGCATTAACACTGTAATCAAAAGGAACCTGGAACCTCATATTACAGGAAAGGCCTTGGATCGGAACATTCGCACTTCTACTGCTTAAACTCCAAGTAAACCTAGCCTCTGTACCTGAAGGTAGTTCATATTTATCAGCTTCTTCATCACCAGGCCCTCTTGCGCTAAAATCATCTATCTCAAATATATCCCGACATCTATTAGTCAAGAGCCTATCACCATAATTACTGTGTAACTCATTATCATCCCAGTCACTGTCAATAGTAAGATTTGCATCTAAATTACCTGAGTTCCTGACATGCAGGATTGCAGTCGTACTTGACTCAGCTAAAACAGTTTGAGGCGTCACACTTAACTGTTCAATTGTAATAGCTTGGTCTCCATCAGACTGAGTGGAACCTCCATTAAGACATCCTGAAGTTACCAGTACTAATCCTATCAACATTAATAGATGTCTTCGACGCATTACAAACTATATTATGGAGGCCTTGAATAAAAAGATTCTAACTGCTCAAGAATTTCTAGAAGATATAACTATATTGCAGTTAAGTTTCACTGTTCTGGCATTTGTAATAATTAACTTGAACTCAGGTTTCACACCAATAATCAATTTCGGAGTTGCAGCAGTTTCAACATTCACGGTATTATTTATTTCAAAAACCGATATTAGAATAGCAACAATAGCCCTGCTGCTATTAGGCCTTTTCTACCTCAATACTATTGTCTTAATTATGCTGTCAATTCTAACTCTCTTTTTAATTTCAATTGAATATATTATAGGAGAAAGAAAAGAGGCTTTGGCCTTACTATTTTTATCAAATATAGTTCATTTAGGTGATGCCATAACTACGTTCATTGGAATGAATCTTGGTAGAGAAGAAACAAACATTCTCTTAGAACCACTTATGAGCAGATATGGATATGAAATCATCTTTCCAATTAAGGCCTTAGTCATTCCTCTAACAATTTATCCCTATCTAAAATTTAATGAAGAGAAGAAAATAATTTACCTCAAAGCAGTTTTCATAATAGGGCTGTATCTTATCATAAATAACTTACTTGTTATTTTCAGGTAATTTAATCTTCTTCTGTAGGACAAGGATTTCCGCCTCCAAGCCAGGAAGGAGCATTTTCATCCCACCAGCTTCTATCTTCGACACGGTATGTTGCATATACAATGTTATCTTCTGAGGGGATATCTCTGTTATTATCTGCTAAATGTTCTAGACGGTCGCTCTCAGAGCTTGGAGAACAGTAGGCATGGTTCGTTTCGACTAATTCTATGTAACCCTCCAAGTCTACGTACATTATCCATCCTCCTTCGCCACCTCTCATGTCGCTTGGAAGATCTTCTAATCCTGCCACATGGTTTTCTGTAATACGGCCGCCGATATCAGAGTATGTGGTGAACCCTGATTCTCCATCAGGCGCCTCTGCGTCAATTTCATTAATTATAGTCTCTAATCGGTAAGCAGTTTCTCTGTTTCTAATATCATTATTTAGGTCATCATTATCATCATTTATCGGTTCAGGTCCGCTCGCCCACAAATCATTGTTTTCTACAACTGTACATCCATCGGTAGCCTGGATGTCAGTTGCAGTATTGCAGTCTGGGGAAATTAGGCCGTCTTCACTATCGCTTTCTGCTACAATCATAGGACAGTTTATACCGCTTCGTCCACATCGATTGTTTGTAACCTCAAAGTCTTCTGAACTGCTGCTTAAGGTCACAGTGTAGTTGGCATCGACTCTTATACTCATACTTTCGCCTGTAGGGCTGATAGAGTCTAAACTTTCATGATCTAAAATCATAGTACATTCCGCATTCGAAGGCCCCAAACTTCGAGTATACCAGTTATCATCCTCTTGACTATCCTCAATTCTATCGCTATAGTCTGACGAAAAACTGTATTCTGTATTTCCTTCATGAGTTATATCATCACAACTTCCTGCAAATTCATCATCGCTGATATCTATATTGTAGTCGCTTGGGCTTGCTCTATCAACATCAGTCAATAGGCTAGAACTATAGATTTCGAAGTCCCGGGGCTGAACTCTGTACTCTAAATCAAATCTATCCGTCTCAAAACCAAACCACACAGGGAACGTAATAGGCTGCCGTTCATTACCTTCATCTCTGAACACTACCGGTGACTGAACATTCACGTAAGCCATTACAGGAGTATTTGCTGTTTGACTCTGGGTAGGTTCAGGCCTGATACCCTGATCAATCATGTAATCTTCAGACATAGCCTCAAACTGTAAAGTAGACTGTGAAGAATAATTATACTTAATCTGAAGTTCGGCATCCATATTCTGAGAGTATCCTGGCTGTAAAGCTCCGCAGTTCTTCAAAGTCAAGTCTTCCAAACTTCCTGTAGGCCTTGCAAAACCTCCTGGGGCAATAGCATTATCAGTTGATCCTAAAAACTGGCCTCCAAGATCTCTCCAATCCGTCACACAGTTAGTAGTTGGGCCTCCGTCAATCGCTACACGGTACTGAACATCACGGGCCTCAATACCTCGTAAACCCTGAATAGGATTGTAAACATCGAACTGCACAGGTATAGTATCGCTCTGTCTCCGCGTGGAAATATCTAATGTTAGGCCTGAATTGACGTTGAAGTCTTCAATTTCAAGTCCGAACTCTTGACCTACAGACTCTGAACCAGGACGCTGAGTATTATTATGCCTCCATTCCTGCATACATTGAGGGCCTTCTAACATACAGCTGATTCGTGCACCAGCCAGACTTAAGGAGTTAGATACTGCAGAAGGAGTTTCTAGATCGGCGCTAGGACCTGAACCTACTGCACCGCCAATATCTGCACCATAAGCTCCCGCAACACCAAATACATCACCTAGGAATGGGAATACTATAGTATAGAAAATCCCTCCAGTAATGAAGATGAAAAATGCCGCTACTAACAACCATAGAAATATAATTATTACTAGAACGACTAGAAGAACGAGAATTGCTGTACCTCCAGCAGTGCCTCCAACCAATCCCTCAAGCCATGGACCTATTTTTGGAAGTTTACTTAGGTTAGAGCTGATAGCTCTTAGTCCGCGTGTATTCTCAACTACTTCATCTGCGGCCTTACCAACTTGTCTTGCTCTTTCTGCATGTTTGCCATTTTTCAAGGTCTTTGCGCCTTTCTTTATAGATTTCCTTTTCTCGTTGATATGGTCTAAATCCTTGTAAACTCCGACTGCGTTCTCTGCAACATTGCTAGCTTGGTCGACAGCATCTATTCTTTCTTGGTTGGTGGGTGCTGCCGAACCAAAAGATACTCCATTTAATTTTAAACTGATACCACTAACTAGAATTGTCAAAATTAAAGGAATCAACACTAAAGGTAAGATTAAAATTGTGGCTTGACTCATCATAGATCCAAATGTGCTTACATCTACACCTACGATATAAGTTAAACCTGCTAAAAAGATAACAAATAGAACTACATAGCTGATTTTAGGCCTGGTCACAGGTTCGTCCTTATCATCAACTGGTTTCTGCTTAGTAAGATTACCTATAGAAGCCTCAAGACCGCCTATAACGAAACTAGAGGATTTACCCATAAAATGCAGAGGAGTTACAATAAATAGATGTACAAGTATTCTAACAACAATTAGAGGTACTAAAACTCCAATTTTTAATCCTGGATAAAATATTACTGTCCATAACGTTCCAATAATTACTGAAGCTATTATACTAACGCCTGAACCTAGAAATATCCAGAAGGCTAGAAAGCTTAATCCTCCTAAGGGCCAATACATGAAGGCTAACATCCCTAAGAGTATATAAGAAAAGATAAATGAGCCGAAATATCTTTTTATTATACTTAAAATCATTCTGAGGTTATTCTACTAGTTAATTGAAGGTTTTCTATTCTAAAGGACCCTTCACTGCTCAGTGTAAGGATGTTTTCTTCCTCAAGAACTCCTTCCTCAATATCAACAGTATTTAAGCCATTCTGCGGCGTCAAATCATAAGTTTCATCGTTCAAATCAATTTGAAGGTTGTTTGGATTGTTAATGTTAGTGTATCTAAACCTCAGCTCTTCCTGAGTATCTTCTCTATTGGCAAAATTTAGTTCTTCTTGAGTCAGTGAAATTTCTTCTGTATGACCTTCAGGATCTGTTGTAACACTGTAATGAACGTTTATTATAGAGTTTTCTATTTGGTAAAACGCCTGATCAAAGGTCAGGAAACGAACTGTATTTTGCCCAGGCCTCAGATCTGCGTTCTCCGGAGTTAGTTCAACTTCGTACTCTCCTCTGGCAAGAGTATCTTCTCTAACTGTGTTATTGTTTACTCTGATTTCTAATGGTGCATCTGGCTGAGTTGTTTCTGCAGGTATCCTAAAGTTTAACTCGGTTGAATGAAGATTATTGAACTCGTTTTCAAACATTCTAAAAGTTTCGACCCTGTCGTGGAAGCTTCTATCGTTAACTTCAGCTCTAATATTCTCTAAAGTGTAAAGTGTTGGCGAAAACATTGAGCCTGTTAAAGCCCCGATTTCAAAACTGTTCATACCCTGTCTCAAGTACTGTTCCTCTATTTCAACCTCATGGCCTTCACCTGTAAAGTCTGAAGTCATCGGCTCAGAAAATATTCTATCTCCATTAACTTCAACGTAAAGATTTCCGTTTCCTTCACGACCTATAACTCTAAAACTTACTGATCCATCCTGGGGTTGTGAGGCCTCGTATTCAAAAGTCAATGGGCTGCTTCTTATACGGCCTTGGCTTACTTCCATTCTGTCAGCTCTGTAAGCTTGGATATCTCCTCTTCCTTCTCCAACTGTGAAACTTCCTAGTTCGATAGGCCTTGTGTCTGTCTGTGTCTCCCCTATTTGGCCTATGTCTTTGTCGAAGAATATCATTTCGTCTTCTTGGTCCTGTACTCCGGGTCCGATTTCGGTTGCTATGAATGCTAGTCCGAATACTGTTAGGCCTATTGCTAAGACTGCGACGAATGTGTTCGACATTATAGAACTGTGTGTATTGGAGGTTTTTATTTGTACGACACAATTTTTTGCACTGTGAAATCTCTGAATAAATCTGTAGGTGAAGGCTATCTCAAGTTGAGGATTGAGAATCAGGATGATCTCTGGTATTTGAGCCAAGTTATCAGTAAAGGTGACGAGGTTAAGAAAAGGACAAGCCGTACTAAGTTAGATGGCCGTGAAAAGAAAAGTGTGGTTCTCAGGTTAAGGGTAGAGAAGACTGAGTACCAAGAAGACCGGTTGAGAATTACTGGGGAGATTACAAAAGGTGCTGAAGGAGTAGAGTTAGGTTACCATACATTTAATGTGGAGGAGAATGACGAATTAGAGCTTTGGAAAGATTTTTCAGAAAGTGACTGGAAAACATTAGAAAAAGCTGAAGAAAATAGAAGCTACAACGTCTTATTCTGTATAGTCGAAGAAGGAAAAGCTGACTTTTACGAAGTCAGAGAATCAGGGATAAAAGATATATCTAATTTAACTGAAAACATACCGGGCAAATTCTACACTGATCAGACAACACCAGACTTTATTGG
>LFCJ01000190.1_pt1 | contig 35729 bp, 43 predicted proteins | sample 643141 | NCBI WGS metagenome assembly LFCJ01 (sample SAMN03766243, study PRJNA286221) | soda lake metagenome | biome: soda lake; feature: Kulunda steppe; material: water; isolation source: sample B1-Br-g2 brine of Lake Bitter-1 | place: Russia: Kulunda steppe | collected 2010-07
AAAGCAATGAAGGATTTTGATGTCGTGATTGCGCCTACCAAAAAATCTATATCGCATACAAAAGCTAGAAACCAGGCATGTGAAAAAGGCGCGAGAATAGCCACTATGCCTGGAATCAATAAAGAAATATGGAACACAAGTCTGAAAGCAGATTACCAGAAAGTCGCAGAAATATCTGAGAAAGTATATGATTTACTCGAAGAAACGGATACTGTGCGAATCAAGACTCCATCAGGCACAGATTTATCCTTTAAAATCAATATTGAATATTTCCATACTGATACGGGTATGATACATGACTCTGGAGAGTTCGGAAATCTTCCGGCTGGCGAAGCAGATGGAGGTATTTTAGGCGCGGAAGGAGTACTTGTAACAGATCATTTTCCGTTTGCGCCAGAAGGTACTAAAATATTTATAGAAGATAATAAGGCTATAGGGGTTGAAGAGCCAGGGAAAGAGGTTTCTCAACTTTCAAACGCGTTTAAAGAAGTAAAAGGGTCTAGAACTGTTGCTGAGTTCGGTTTTGGGACTAACCCTGAGGCATGTCTCATAGGCAATATTTTACAGGATGAAAAGGTTTTGGGAACAGTGCATATAGCTTTCGGAGATAACACGTCATATATTTCAGAGGGAGAATATCGTAATGAGTGTGAAATTCACTGGGATACAGTTTGCGAAAGCCCTACTGTTTATTTTGATGATTTAAAAGTTCTTGATAACGGCGAACCTGTTTTTCTGTAATGGCGACATAATTTAAAGTAGGAAAACGAATCTTTTCGTGAAATCCTCCGCGAAAGGTGTTATCATTAAATGAGCCTCTCTAACTCCTCAGAGATTCAGAAATCTGTTTCCGAAGCAGTCAATGAGATCAAGGATGGAGGCTCTGATGTGGATTTGGAGCCTGAAGAGCTTAGAGATCTGAAAGAAGAAATTTATAAGCTAAAACGTAGGCATAGAGAGATGTCAAGCTCTCTAGGTTCTGAAGAGAATTCAAGCGAAGAAAGCTTTCAGATTCTAGAGGAAAGAATACAAGATGTTAAGGAATTACTTCTCGAAAGAGATTCAGAGCGGCAAAAACTAAGAGAAGACTTAGAGCAGCAAATAGGAGAGCTCAGAAGTTCTTTAGTCAAGGCAGAATCTGAAAAGGAGAATTTAAAAGAGGAGCTAGAAGGAGAAATAGTTGAGTTAAGAGAAGAGATACAGGAAAAAGATTTAAGCCCAGGATCTCTGAAAGAAGAGATAAGAAGCGATATAAAAGAAATTAAAGAGCTTAAAGAGCTCAGAAAGGATGTTAAAGAAGTCAAGGCCTTGAAAAACGAAATAGAAGAGGTCAAAAAGATGGCTTCAGCTACCGCTATAGAAGAAAAAGTAGATAAGACGTGGGTGGAAGGAGAACTAGAAAATATTAGAAAATCGGTGCAGGAAGAACGTCCGGAGCTCCAAGAAAAGCTTGAAAATATACAAATAGAGGAAAAAGTTGACAAAAACGAGCTTGAGAACCGTACCGAGTTATTGAGAGAAGAAGTAATGAGGGAAATTGTTTCTGTCAGAAATCAAATATTAGGGGATACTCCAGATAAGTCTGAGTTAGGAAGTCTTTGGGCATCTCTTGAAATGCTTGAAGATCAAATTGAAATGGTAGATGAAAACACGTTGAGCGCTGATAAAGTAGAGAAACGGATAGAAACAATGGATGACAAAGTTCAATCTATTAAAAACGAATTTACAGGTATAGAAAAATCTTTGACCGCTCTAGAAAATGAAGATAATGTGAGCCAAAGCGAGTTCAGATCAGAGCTGGAAGACTTCAAAAGAGAAATAAATGAAAACTTATCTGATCTTGCTGAAAAGATTTCATCTCGATATGCTACTAGTAAAGAAGTTTCAGGTCTTTGGTCTTCTTTAGAGGCATTAGAAGATAGGCAAAAAGAAGCAATCAAGACTGTAGACAAGATAGAGGATGCAGGTCTTGATGAATTTGGGCGTCTGAAAGACACATTGAAGTATTTGGAGCACAAGATACAGGATTTGGGAGAAGTCAAAGAAGTATTTGAGTCTGTTGATAGAATTGAAGGGAAAATTAAGACTCTGGAGCATGAAGTACAGGAGTTAGAGAGTCTTGAAGGCGTATCTGGCTCAATCGAAGATATCAATGGGCATATAGAGTACGTGGAGTATAAACTGCAGGATATAGAGGAGGCTAAGCTACCTGAAACGGTTGATAGAATAGAAGGAAGAATAAGTGATCTCGAAATCATTGTTGAAGGTATGGATGAAGAAAACGTAACTGAAGAAGACTTCAATGAGTTACAACATGATGTGGCAGAGTTATCGGATGCGGTCAAAACTGTGGCTGAAAACTTGAACATTTAAGATTAATCTTTCTAAATAGTTCTTATATGAAATCTGTAGCACTAGGCAGATCTTGGAAGATGTCTGAGACAAGCCTAGTTGCTATGTTTAAGTTCTTCACTATTAATGGAGCCAAATTTATCAAATAAATGGCTCCAGGACCGATTTCACTCTCATGTTTTTGGTGTATTTCTATATGGTTCTGGAAAAACTCCGCTCTGGCGCCCTATGGCAACTGCTCGATGACGATGGAAGCAGAAAACTTGCATTTATTCTTTGTCTGCCGTTGATAGACGGAGTTTTTGCTACGTTATTGGTGACTGGGGCTGTTAACACGTTCAGCCAAATGATTAATGTGGCTATAACAATATTTACAGGCGCTGGAGCATTAGCAGTTCTTTACGCGGAATCAGATACTCGAAGAGATGCAGTAAAGATGATTAACAATGTAGTCCCTGTAGTTGTAGTCGGAGCTTTGACTATAGCATTAATTGCTCCATTATTCGAACAAATCTTCAATACGAGTTTACTAAAGTATGCTGCAGGCCTTGCAATACTATCTATAGCAGCACAACTAGCCGACATAAAAACTGCAGAGCATCTACCTCCGACAGCAGTAATAATCACAGGGATGTTGCTATCATATCAAGGAGTAAATGGCTTTACAATGACGACCGCTTATGTTTACCCGGCTTTGGCTACTGTAGGAATTGCAATTATGGCACTATATTTTGCCACAGCTCTAAAGAGTTTTGAAATGAATCTTACCTATGTAAGATATGGTGGTTCGGCAGTACTCGTTATTATAGCGGCATCGCTCATAGGGATAAATCTTCCTGCTTATTTAGGGCCTTTAGTCTTTTTTGCAGCCATTTTAGCATCGTTTGAGAATCTAAAATTGCCTGACTTCAATATGGAAAGAATTTTTAGAACCTTCGGTAAGCTTGACGACAATTCTTTCTCTCAAAGGCCTGAGTATTAGTGTAAAACCAAGGATATCGCTAATGAATCCTGGGGTTAACAGCATTAGTCCGCTAAAAATTATTATTCCTCCCTCTAGCATGTTTCGAGATACTTCTCCGCCTGTAACTGATCTTTGAAGTTTTTTCAGCACATGAATCCCTTCTCTTCTGATTAGTTCGGCTCCAACAAGGCCTGTAATAAGCACTAGTGCTATAACTTGCCAGAATCCTAGAACTGAAGTGGCTTGTATAAGCACGTAAAGATCTATGAACGGAAGGGCAAGCAAAAGTACTATCCAGAATCGTAGCATATACTTGTGTTAATCAGGTTACAGGTTTAAAACCTGAAGCCAAAATCGTATCTATGAATACTAAAGATCTTTTGCAAGAACTAGTAGAGACTCCAGGAGTATCTGGATCAGAATCTAAAATCCGGGAAAAAATAAAAGAAAATATTGAGGAATATGCAGATTCTATAGAAACAGATAATATGGGTAATCTAATAGCAAAAAAAGGTTCAGGCGATAAAACATTGATGCTTGCCGCTCATATGGATCAAATAGGCCTTACAGTAAGAAGAATTGATGAAAATGGTTTTATTAAGGTCTCAAAGATCGGGGGTATTTTCCCTGAAGGAATAATCAACCAGCGAGTGATTGTACACGCATCTAATGGGGAATCTGTAAAAGGAATACTGGGTATGAAGCCTCCACACCTCAAGAAGAAAGAGGAAAAGAATAAAGGTCTTCCAGATATGAAAAAGCTTTTCGTAGATACTGGAGCGGAAGATAAAGAGGATCTTAGAGAAAGAGGCGTAAGAGTAGGAGACTATATCTCCTATGACCGCGGATTCACAGAATTAAGAAATGGTTATGTTAGTTCTCCATGTCTTGACAATAGAGTAGGCTGTGTAATAGGTATAAAGGCGTTAGAACATTTTGACGAAGACTATGAGCTAGCAGTAGTTTTTACGACTCAGGAAGAAGTTGGGCTTAAGGGTGCGAAAACAGCAGCATTTAAGATCGATCCTGATGTAGCTTTAGCAGTAGACACAGGAATGGCTGGAGATGTTCCGGGGATTGAGCCTGATGAATCAGATGAAGAAACAGGCAGCGGAGTAGGTATTGATATGGTGCAATCCGGAGGCAGAGGTCTTATAACACCTGAAAAAATTAAAGATTGGTTGATAGATACTGCAGAAGATGGAGATCATAATTATTACCGTTCACTCTATGATGGAGGCGCTACAGACGCGGCAGGAATATATCTTGCCCGTGAAGGAATCCCTACTGGATCGCTAAGCATACCGACACGCCACATCCATTCTCCGGTAGAAATAGTGAATATTTCTGATGTAGAGGACGGTATAGAATTCTTAGCAGGAGCGTTCTCCACATTGGAAGAACATTTTTGATCCAGTTTTATTAGCGCAAGGTCACAGTAGTTCTTTTGCTGCATAGGCTGTGGCAAGGCCTGTTGCCGCTACTGCGCTTCCATAAAGTAGCATAGTCTGGCTTCTTGACATCGGATATTCTGAGCTGATGTGATCAAGAATATCTTCCTCATGAGCATTCAAATCATCAATATATTCTTCTATTTCTTCATCGCCTAGGAGTTCGGCTGAAGCGCCGTACTTACTAAATCCAAATATGGCGTTTTCGCCTATTATAAGGTACTCTTCAGGCGAGCTATCATTATAAACTACTCCAAAATTATTTTCCAGTGCAATATCCATTGGTTTGGAGAAATTTGCTCTGCCTAGTGAACGGTTTTCATCTCTTTCAAGAACTGTTCTTATGTCTGGAGAACTATTCTCCAAAACCTTGTTTAACGGCATAGGAACGTATGAATTATGAGGGGTTAAACAGTTTTATGTGGATTACCACATAGGTGATTTTTATTCGGAGATAGTGTTTATCAGCAGCGTCTTAGCAGATAATATAGATATTCTCAACTTTTTCTAGTCTTTTTCCTTGTTTTAGTAATAGAGGATAATTCTGGGCATTGGGGGTTCTGAATAGCTGCCAAAAAAAGCTATTGCTGATGAAACTGTCATATATAATGTCTATAAAGAATTTTCAAACTCTGAATTAGTTATTATAACTTCTTTTTCTGCAATAATGTGTACTCAGAACCGTGAGGTCTTAAATCTGATCTATATAATTTTACGTTTTTCACTGTAAAAGTACCAAAGCTTGTGCCTTTGTAATCTTCCAACGCTTGATGTAGCTTTTTCTTATCGCCTTTTCTGATATTGTCAATCCTTAGAACTGTTATATGAGGGTGAAAATCGTAGTCATTATCAGATTCTATTTCGTGGTGCGAAGCCTGTTCGTAGAGTTTAAAAATTTTTTCTGAGTTGATCCCGGCCCAAAGTACTCTAATATATTTTTTTGAGGGAAAGACTCCCAGACTTTGTACTTCTATTTCAAATGGCTTTAATTCAATGTTTTCTAGACCTTTCTCGACTTCTTCTTGTGCGGGACTATCTAGACTGCTGAAAAACTCTAGTGTGGTATGCATTTTATCAGGGGCTACAGGCCGGCCTACGTTTATCTCTTTTTCTAGTTCTTTGAGCTTTTCCGAAATTTCTTCCGGTATATCGACTGCAGTGAAGGCTCGTACCATTGGCTATACTCTTTTAATGCTCCGGTCTAATATTAAATCTGTGAGGTAATAAAAATATGGCAAATCCGCGCGCCCAAGAAATCACTGGTAGAACAGTTGTATCTGAAGAACATGGTAAAAAATTTGGAACTGTACAGGACATATCTTTCGTCGCTACTTCCGGCGAACTGATGAATCTGTTGGTTACAGACACAACTAAGCATTTAGAAAATACGGAACTTCAGGAAGATAATAAGGGCAGGAATATTGTGCCGTTCTCAGCTGTGAAGAGTATTGGAGACTTCGTAATTGTTTCAGAAGACGATATTCTGTGAATGCTGAGTGGCAGGACTAAGTTCTGAAGAACTTTGCAGTCAAATAACCAAGGTTTTAGATGATCAAGAGATATATTATGCCTGCACAGTTCAGGAGGAGTTAGCGGTAGTAACTTGGAGTTTTGAAGAAATACAAAGGTCCATACTTGCAGGGCCAGAAAACTATAATAGAGCTTCTATAGGTGTTTATTTGCGAAAAAATTATCCTACAGGGGCGTGTGGAGAACTTGCCGAGGAAGTAATGATTGTAGATCAAAATAATTTTTCAGAAAATGTTTTAGAGGCCTATAAACGCGCAGAAAGATATGGTGAGGAAGACCTGGATATGGTCCAGGTCCAACGGTTTTAACCGTCTATAATTCCTTCGTCTTTGACTTTGAATACTGCTTCGCCTTCAGGCATGTAAGGACTGTCTACAAGTCGAGCAATACGTGTATCTTTCTTCGACTTTCTCAAGTACAGTCTTACTGCTGAGTTATGCGCTACGATGTGTCCTCCAATAGCTTTAGTAGGATCTCCAAACATTTGGTCTGGATTACTCATAACTTGGTTTGTAACTATGACTGCAAGGTTGTGAGAATTTGCCAGTCTCAGTAAGGTATTCATGTGTTTATTCAATTTCTGCTGTCTAGGTGCAAGTTCGCCTCTCCCAACATAATCGGATCTGAACTGTGCGGTCAATGAATCAACTACTATAAGCCCGATGTCATTTTGTTGGCATATCTCTTGAGCTTGATCAGCTAGAAGCATTTGGTGATCGGAGTTAAATGCGCGGGCAACGTGGATATTACTTAGTGTTTCATCTACGTCTAGGCCTTTGGCTTCTGCCATTTGCTCTATTCTGTCAGGAATAAACGTGTCTTCTGTGTCTATGTAGATGGCCTGTCGTTCTAGACCTCCTTCTTCTTCAGGTAGCTGTACGTTTACAGATAGTTGATGGGATAGCTGTGTTTTAGCAGATCCGAACTCGCCGTAAAACTCTGTAATGGCCTGGGTTTCGACTCCGCCACCTAGAACTTCGTTAAAATTGTCTGAACTGGTGGTAATTCTCTTCATCTCTTTGCGCTGTTCATGTCTTTCTTTACCAGTCTCGAAACCTATATCTAGTAGTTTACGCGCTTCAGTAATTACACTTTGACTTTTCTTGTTTCCGAGATCTGCGATTTCAGCTAGTTCGCCAGAACTCATTGTGGCTATACTCATTAAGTCATCGTATCCAGATTCCCTAAGTTTTTCTGCGGTTTTCCCTCCTACGCCTTTAATGTCCTCTAGTTCAACATCTTCAGTCATTTTACAAAGACTCCTCCGTATTGTCTAATCTAAAATATTTCATAATACTATTTTTAGGCCTCTAAAACATCTAAAAGTGCTTTAAGTTCTTTTTCTGCGTCTAATGGCTCAATATTATTTGCTAAAAGCTCTATTCGGCCGAAATAATCGTTGTATCGTGTTCTTCCTTCTACCTGTACTTCTAAGCCTTCTATTGCTTCTGCGGCATCTTCTACTGCATCTATATCCATATCTTTTTCCTCTTCTTCATCTAAATCAAGGAGTTTTCGGGCTTGCTGGCCGAAGAATACTGTTCTAATACTGCTGCTACCGTCATCTATTACTGCAGATATCGCTAGCCTGCCTTCTGGCTCTTCTACTTCTTCGCCATCATCAGTTACATATTTTCCATCTTCATCTTCTTTTACAGTATCTCCTGAATCAGGGTCTACTCTAAAGAAGGGATTTGAAGTATAGACTCGCATAACCATGCCTTTGACTGTGAAAGTATTGTTTTCTCCTGCAACTTCGCTTACAGGCACTTCCGTCGCCGTCTGTAATTCTACTTCATCAAAATCTTCTTCAGACATTTTTACCTGTGCATTATCACCTAGACGCAATTCAGCTTTACCTCTATTATCTTCAACGCTGTAGGCTCCAGAAATTTCTATCACATCGCCTTCCTCTACGCTCTCAGCTATCTCGGTCTGTTCATCCCATAATGTGACTCTGATACTGCCAGAGTTATCTCCTAGCACGAGATTTTGAACCTGGCCTTCTCCATCATCTCTCTGAAAAGTATTCTTATCTGATATGTCAAGAATTTTCCCAGCTATCTGAACCTTTCTCATCTCAGGCACTATATTTTTGATTTCAAGTTCTTTGGATCTCTCTTCGGATAAATCTATTCCGTGCTCCTTAGCTACTAAGTGAACTGCGCCTTCCTCACTTACAAGGCCTTCAAACTCTTCCATTTTTTCTTCTACTTTTTCTTTTATGTCTTCATTATCTAAGTCTGATTCATCTACAACTTTCTCGATTAAGGCCTCAGTACTCATACGATGAGATGTAAGTTAAAACCTTAAATCAGTGTATGAGTGGAGATATAGAAAGGAGACAAATATAGAAAAAGAGGGGGTAAAAAAGCTATTTTAGGGCCTCTCGAATATCTTTGGGCTTAAGCGTTTTTCTCCCGTTTTCTTCTGTTATTGCGAGTGCTTCTTCAGCTACATCGCCTGCGAAAGTCTCAAGAATTTCTCCAAGTTCTTCCGCTGCCTCTTCAGATACTCGCTTATCTGTCTGTGTTTTCAGTAGTGACTTCATCTTTGCGTTAGAGAACTCCATTGTTTTTTACACCTTCCAGTCTAATTTTGGAGCCCTACTGTTTTTAAACAGAAGGGTGGCCGGTAACGTTAAGAGGCCTGAAAACAAATATATATGTGGGAAGGGGTGATTATCGGAACTTTGAGCAGTTTAGAAGAGCTTTTTCTGAATGTAAAGCCTGTAAAGATACTTGTTTTGCTGAATGATCCTTCTAGTGAGAAATATGCTTCAGCAATTTCCAAAAAAGTAGACTGCACATACTCGCATACTGTGCGCATACTACAAAGGATGGAAAATGAAGGTTTAATTACATCCAATAAGAAGGGTAGGAAGAAAGAGATAAGCCTCACAGAAAAAGGCGAGAAATTGGCAAAACCTTTGGCCGAGACTCTCCACCAGATGAATTTTTAAGGCGGCGACCTATTTTAAAAACATGTCAGGTCTCATAACAATACATGCTGGAAACTATCCAAGGCCCGCTATCAGTTTTATTTGGGTTTTATGACTCTATTTTTCAACCTCTGTTAGCTCTAAGCCCTTATTACGCGCTCACATTCTTTTCTGTAGCGCTTGCAGGAATTTTCTCACTAATCTATTGGAGGTTGCTTGATGTAGAAAAACAAAGAGAGCTTAAATCCAAGCTTAAGGAACAACAAGAAAAAATGAAAGAGGCCAGAGAAGAAGAAGATACTGAGAAAGTATCTGAGCATATGTCGAAGTCTCTTGAACTAAACCAGAGGTTTATGATGTTGAACATTAAACCTATGCTGGCTACAATGGTTTTTGTTGCATTATTTTTCCCGTGGCTAAGCGCAACTTTTACGCCAAATGTGCAGATGGATGACAGTAACTCAATCTATGAGGGCGAGTTTGAGTATGCAGGTCAGACAGTCCCACTGGAAATAAATAACCAGAGTGAAGAGCTCATACTAGCTGTTGAAGATCAAGAAATAGAGCAAGGAGAAAGATTTGACGCTTTCGGATTTACATGGGAATTCTCAAGTTTTGGAGATAATGGAGGATGGTTTTCTCAGGAAGGACACTCTGCTAGAATAGCAGGAGTTTTTGTGCCACTACCATTCACTCTGCCCTATATAGGAAGTGCTTTGAATTGGTTAGGATTCTATATTATAATGGCTATGCCAATGACCTATGCTTTCAGAAAAATGCTGGGAATCGCATAAAAAATTATCTGCGAGAATAATCTTATGATTCCAGAGGCTTTGAAATATCCGTTTAAAGGAGAGAAATCTACTAATAATATAGTTATAGGTTCGCTTCTGGTATTTGGTTCCATATTTATTCTTCCAGCCTTTATTTTGATGGGTTATTTTGCAAGAGTAATTAATAATTCGGTAAAAGGTGAAGTGGCGCCAGAGTTCAAAGATTACAAGGGTCTATTTGTAGATGGAATTAAACTTACAGCAGTATATATTGCGTATTTTGTATTAATCTTCGTATTGATGCTGCCTATTGTATTTCTTGGAAGTATCAACGAGTATTTAGGTCTAGTAGCATTCTGGATCTACGTACCAGTGTTTTTACTGTTTTATATTGGTCATCCAGCACTTTCATACTTTTATGGAAAAAATCTAAGTTTCAGAGAGGCCTTTGATATTAGAAACGTAGTCAAAAAAGTGATCAGCTGGAGATATGCAAAAATATTCTTATTATTCATCGGCCTCCAAATTGGATTCAGTATTGCACAAATTATGCTAGCAGTAACGATAATAGGTCTGTTAATTATACCAACAACTCTATTTATTGAGTTAGTGATATATGCTAAACTGCTTTCAGAATTAGGCGGGTAGCTGAGTTCGGATGTTAAAAGATTACAGTTATAGGAATCTTCTATGAAGAATGAAACCTGGTACACTCGTCAAGAATCCGAGACAGATCCTGAATTCGGAAGCATTCCTGAAAAAAGATCGTTAGAAGAGCTAATTGATCAAGGATTCATAGTAGTAGATAAGCCATTTGGTCCTACAAGCAACCAGATTAGCTACTGGGTGAAAGAAGAGCTTGATCTTAAGAAAACAGGGCACTTTGGCACTCTAGATCCTAATGCTACAGGAATACTACCAATAGGCCTGAACAGAGGCACTCGCATTAATCCAGCACTAGCAAAAGCTAGCAAAGAGTATATATTTGAGGCAGAACTTTACAAAAGAAAATCTTTTGATGAAATACAAGAGGCCTTAGAAACCTTTCAAGGAATTAATACTCAAGTTCCTCCAGAAAAATCTGCTGTTAAGAAACAGGAACGAGAAAGAGAAGTATATGAACTTGAATTAATTGAAGTCAAAGAAAAAAAGGTTTTAGGAAGAGTTAAATGCGAATCAGGATTCTATGTTAGAGTTCTAATCTCTCAATTAGGAGAAAAACTTGGTGCGGGAGCTGAAATGGTAGAACTCAGGCGCACGATGCAAGGAGGAATTAGCGAGGAAGATGCCAGTACGCTGCAGGACATAGTGGATGCTTATCATTTCTACAGGAGTGGCGAGCAACAAGAACTAAGAGACGTTGTTTATCCTATCGAGAAAGCAGTAAAAAATGTTCGTAAAGTAGTTGTAAAAGATTCTGCAGTAAATGCAATAGCTAATGGGGCTGATCTCGGTACATCGGGAGTATCAAAACTCCAAGACAATATAGAGGAGCAGGAAACTGTGGCGGTTATGACTTTGAAAGGAGAACTTATTGCACTAGGAGAAGCATTGATGACTTCTGAAAATATGTATGGTGAGGATGGTACGGCAGTGAAGACTCAGAATGTCTATATGAAACAAGGTCTTTATCCCAAGAGATGGAAGCAGTAAAATCTGTTAGAAGGCGTCAGGAACTGTGAAGTTATCAGATGCAAATGGATCTTCTTCGGACTGATCCTTTGAATCTCCGCGTATCCAGGCATAGAGCAGTACAATTATCGTTTTCAGGTATACATAAGTCATAAATGGCTCGAACAGATTAATTATAAGCTCTTGTCTGAAAGTCAATCCGATACCCACCATTAAAGCTATACTCCCTGAAAAAGCTCCTATTGCCACAGGAAGAGTGTCTAGACGCGAAGGAAATTCCAGTATGTTCCGTTCAAATAATGTTTCAATGTATATCATCAGGGCGGCTGAGATAAAGATCATGCCGAGTATAGTTTCTGGTCCAGCGGTAATCCAGTCTTGAGAGGCATCTAATAACAACACAAAGAAAATTAAGATAAATGTCCAGTAGACAATTCTACGGATAGCGGTCACTGTTCTAACAGATCCGGGCTCAAGAAAAGACGGCAAGGTCATGAAATGTATTTTCCAAGCAGCGTTTAAATCACTAAAATCCTTTCACTCTGTTCTATTAATGTCTCTACAAAATTCCAGATTCTGACAGTTATATTGAGGAGGGTAAGATTCCATAACCTCCAGATAACCTATACATATGCAGCTTTCGTAATAGTGTTCCTCTAATTCGCCATTCTCTTCGTCTAAGTCAAATTTTTCATAGCTGGCGGAGAATAGGCTGCTAAAAGCTAATAATAGGCTCAGTAGTAAGACTGTAGAAACACCTAAGACTGCTTTCTTCTGTGAGTTCATGCTTAAAGTTTAGGTTGGATCTTGAAATAGAAGGAGAAGATAATGCGCAACTAGTTTCATCTAATTTTCTTAGAAGAGATAGGCTAGATAAAGGAAAGTCCTTTAAGTTAAAAACAGTTCTTGTCTCTAAAGTTACTTGTGCCGGAGTGACTGAGTGGCTAAAGGTGCCGGTCTTGAAAACCGGTGACCCTTACGGGTCTCCTGGGTTCAAATCCCAGCTCCGGCGTTTCGATTAGTTCGATATATTTAGAGCAGATTCGGTAAGCGAATTCTGAAATCAAATCTTAATTCGACATATTTTTCTTTACAAGGCCTTAGAGAGGAATCAGTTCTTCATGGTCTCAGAGCAGCATGCAACGGAGATTTCAGTCTTTGAGTTCTGCTACATCTCCCAGAGTTGCTTTTCTTGTGTCTCCTTTTGATTGGGGATCATCATAATCTGAGACTTGAGGATTGACATATAGATTAATTTCAAGTTCTTTTGATAGCTTGGAAGCGAGAGATCTATCAGGCTTGAGCTCTCCGCGTTCGACTTTCTTTATTAGAGAGTTCTTTTCGTTTAATTTATCTGCCAACTCCGACATACTTAGCTTTCTACTTTCTCTTGCTTTCTTAACCTTTTCTCCATAGTCTGAAGCTAATACTTGGTCTTTACGCCGACTGACTTTTCTCCTTTTCCTCTTTTTCTTTACTTCTTTTTGTTCCATGGCTTCGCCCATATCGGTACAGCTATCACACACCTTTAGAACGGCGCCTTCTACTTTAGTTTTTTGCAGTTTATCAGAATTTTGTCCGCAGAGTTGACAGGTAGGCATTAATTTTTCACATTCCGTCTTTTTGTAAAGTTTCCTAGGCAACAACTGTTCCCAGAAGTTAAAAAGGGTTTCCTTACTAGGAGGAGATCTTCCGTAATGTGAGTCCATAGGCAAGTGTAGAGATAGACAAGAGCAGGAAAAATCCTGCTAGAAATAGAAAAGCGAGAGATGGTTCTTGACTTACGCTTTCCTCAGCCTCCATCATTAAATCTGCATTATCTTCGGGTCCTAAACTTGATGCTTCAGAAGCAAGAAGAGAGAGACCTATTATGGCGGAGACGAAAGAAGACGTTACTGAGAACTTAACTTTCCTGCTACGCCCTTGTACTACTGCCTTCGCTTTGTCTGTAGGCCTATATACTACGCGCCTACGACCTTCTTCTGCATCTTTTTCTAAAAGGCCAGACGAAACAAGTTTTTCTAGGTGGGAAGACACGGTAGACTTACTTTTCTCTAAATCTTGCGATAGAGAGGTTGTAGTGGCCTCAGCCTCTAACGAAGATGACAATATTTTTATTCGAGTGGGCGAGGAAAGCGCCTTAATGGTTTTATAATCCAGTTCCATGGTAGATACTTATGTTTCGATGCTTTTTTGAGCTGTGTTTATACGTTCGATTTATATCGAACAAATTAAAAGCGCCTTGTTGATGTCTGTCCGATTGTTTTTCCGGCTTTAACACCCCTACCTATAAAAAAGAGGACAGACAATAGCTTACTAGGTGAATCACACATGGCAGACGTACTTAAGAAATCAGGCGTTCGTGACGAAGCAGACGGCGTAAATGTCGGAAGCGACTTCTACGAAGCTCTAGACGACAGAGTAAAAGAACTAGTAAGCAGAGCTGTTGAAAGAGCACAAGAGAACGGACGCAAAACAGTCAAGTCAAGAGATGTATAACTTAATTTTTTAACGAGGGGAGGTAGAGGTCTGCAAGATTTTTTGAAGGCCTCGACCCTTGTTAATCTTTATTTTAGCTATAATAGCCTTCTGAATCTCTATAAAAATCTTTTTTAGTTATAAAAACTACTGATAGATGTTTTTAAGCAGGATGACTAAATAATAGAGACTGCACTTAAGAAATCATATTCTATTGGCACAGTAGAGAGTGTGAATTCTGATTCAAAGTTCTATGAGTTATTAGGCAGTAAACCAAAAAATAGGGTTAATAGCGCAAAAAATGACGGCTACAAAAAATTAGCAAGTCAAGAAAGATAAGAAGACCAAATAAATCTTTCAAAAGGCCGTTCTCACATTTTTTATCTTTCTAGAATCAGAGTTCTTCTTTCCTACGTTCTTGCTCTTTTAACTCAGCTTCAACCTTTTCTAAGGCTTCACGAAAGTGTTCTACTGCGTCTAAGCTTTCAATAGGCAAACGACCTAGATCTCCATCATTAACTGTGACGAAAAACCTGCTGTTCTTTTCAACTACCTTGTAATTTAACACTTTGTAAGGCCCATCAGAAAAGCTGTAAATCGATTCCATGAACTTAATATCGAACTCTACTGATTTAACCTTTCTGCCTGAAACCTTCTATTTTATCTCTGACATCTTCCAAGACTTCTTTCGCAGACTCAGGATCTGGTGATTCAGAAATGATCCGCACCTTCTGCGAACTACCTGAAGGCCTAACTAAGATTTCTGCGTTATTTCTACAGAACTTTATACCATCAAGATCTGATAAAATATTTTCGTCATCTATACTTTGCTTCAAAGACGCTAATAATTCCTCTTTCCGCTCCACTTTTACAGAATGTCTCATAACAGCGTAATCAGGTATTCTTTCTAATGATTTATTGATATCTAGACCAGAAATGATTAAAGCAGTTAATATTCCTGAATTATAGGGTACAAAATCTGTGAATGAGTAATGTCCGTTAGGTTCGCCTGCTAATTCAGCATCTATATCAATAGCATGATCCATAACAAAAGGATCGCCGACACGAGTATATTCAACTTCTAAAAACTCTTCTAATACCTTAGAAGTATCTATAGATGCTACTACAGGTCCTTTAACTAACTGTGATAATATGCAGAAAACTTCGCTGCCTTTTAGGAAGCGACCTTTGTAGTAAACTGTTATGCGATCTGAGTCCAAATCGTTAGATATTCCTAGGTCTGCAGAGTTTTTTATCACAGCCTGCTTCAGTTCATCAAGGTTCTTAGGCTGAGGAGCAGGAGGATCGTGATAAATTCCTTTACGGCCTTTTGAAAGATCTATTACCTCGGCGCCTAGGTCTCTCAATAAACCGGGTAAAATTTTGCCTGTGCCTCCCAGAGAGTCTACAACTATTTTTTTGTCCCAGTCTTCAGCATATTGTCTAGCAAAAGTTTTAGCACTATCTGTGTAATTGTCTTTCATATTCTTCTTAGAAACATGACCTACCCCTTCTTGAAATTCCCGATCTCTGAAAATGTCTTGAACAGCATATAAATCTTTGTTTATGAATCCATTGCCTTCAGGATACATAAATTTGAATCCATTGAATTCTAGCGGCATATGGGAAGATGTTACTTCGACAGAAACAGCTTCCAGTTTTTTACCGCAGAATGCAGCATAATCTGTAGGACCTATACCTACATCTATAACATTTACTCCGCTGGACATTATGCCGCTGATTAAAGACTGTTTAAGAGTTTCAGAGCTTGGCTTATTGTCTCGGCATACAACTATATTCTTCTGGAGATTCTGAGCCACGAATGTCCCTAGAGATTTTCCTAAAAGTTTAGCAAACTTATTGTCTATTTCTTCAGGATATTTTCCTCGGATATCATATCTTTTGAATACTTTTTCAGGCTTCAAAATCCTCCACCTTTGATATTACCTTCTTTAAGCTTTCTTGAGGTCTTGAAAGCTTTACTCCGGGTATGTTTGCACGCTCAAGCTCTTTTTCTCTATCATCAACTAATAAATCAATTTTTACTTGGTCTTTGGGACCTTTTTCTACTATTTTGTAATTATCAACGTATTTTAAGCTGTTTGAACTCTTAATTTTGCGCTCCTGAAACTTTTTGTTGCCTCTTGTGACTATTATGAGCGTGTGATCGCTCAACTCTTTAAGCAGTTCTATATCATTGTAAAGAAATCGTTCCAAATTTTGTAATGCTTTCCAAATATTTTCAGAGGGAATTCCACAGATTTCTGCATGTTTTTCAGGATTATAGTTCCCATTCTCATCATATACGTTGGCTTCAACGTGTTCAAGGCCTTCAACATTTTCTTTGTAGTATTCGTCAAATGAATCTGTGTCAAAAAGCACTCGGTCAAAGTCAAGCCCTATTATCATTTCTTTCTCTCCTGTTCTTGTTTTACATACACTATTTCTTCGTTTTCAACGTTTTCTCTGACCAGCGTACCAGGACCTATTTTTGCATCGCTTCCTATTTGAACGCCAGGCATTATAGAGACATTTACGCCGATATCAACGTTATCTCCTATAAAGGCTCCAAGAAAAGTTTTCTTTGAATTTTCTACCCGATTTTTACCTATTAAACAGCTTTTAATTTCGGGTCTTTCGCCATCTTCACGGAACTTTCTGTTCGCTACAACAGTTTCAGCACCTATATGAGTATTATTACCTATTATTGAGTCGCCTATAAAGCCTGAGTGGATGCTAGAGTTCGGCTGCATAACAGAGTTTTTAATTTCTGTATTGGCGCCGGCTGTTGTATTTTCTTCTAATAGAGTATATTCGCGGATAAGAGCATGATCTCCTACTATTGCATTTTTACCTATATAGACAGGACCTTTAATCACTGCATTTTCATGGATTTCTGCATCTTCATCAATTATGACCTTGCCCTTAATCTCTGCAGAGTCTGCTACTGAAGCGTTCTCAGAGATTTTCCGATCTTTATCTTTGAATATTGCTTTTACAAAATCGAAAAGATTCCAAGGATATTTTATGGAGATAGTATCTTCATCAATAAAAACTATACTAGCGGGTTTTTCCGAGGCCTGGCGATTCAATGCATCCTCAAATTGGTACTCCCATTCTTCAACAACATCAAGGTAGTTAAAGAACTTAGGGCTTAATAGATAAATCCCTACAACTCTATATTTGCTTGCAGCATCTTTTGGAGCAGGTTTTTCAGTTACGCCGACGGCTTTCCCGTCTTTCACAGTTAATATTCCATAATCTTCAGGCCTATCTGTTTCTCTTGAAACAAATCCTATTTCGCTTTCTTCGTCCTCTGTCTTTTTGATTAAATCGTTTATTATGCTGGAGGCGGTAGCATGATATGGGTTTAAAACCAAGAATTTTTCATTGAGTAGAGGCTGAGCCTGTATTAGGGCATGACCCATGCCTTTGGGTTCGTCCTGTATGATGAATTCGGCATCAATATCTGTCTTTTTTTCAAAATTTTGATTGGGGCTTTGAACTATGATAATATTTTCTATCCCTAAATTTTCAAGTTCTGTGACGGTATGTTCAATAATTGTCTTTCCTAAGACTTCTGTCAGTCCTTTGTGTTTATTATCGCTTATAGGCTTGAATCTGCTGGAGCATCCTGCCGCAAGTATTACTGCCTGCATAATTCACCTTTGTAATGTTATTTACTTATTTCTGAAAGATCTGTGCGTGCATCGGGCACAAATTTTACGCCTCGGATTGAATTATTCATGTCGATGTAACTCCGAGGACCTATAAATGATTCTCGGATTACGGTTCCGGACTTTAGGTCACATTCTTCGGAGAGCACAACTCGTTCTACGTGTGTAAAAGGATCAACTATACAATCCATGAATAAAAGAGAACTATCAATCACACATCCATTAATCTCGCACCCGGGGGAGATAGTAGAGTTATTGATAACGGTATTGGCGCCTATTAACGCATTTTTGCTGATTACGGAATCATCTTTGATTACTGCTCCGGGCTCTATTATGGCTCCCGACTCTATCCTGACGTTATCTCCTATATACGCCCTATCTGATACGGTGGCGTCACCGCTCACGAAGGCATTTAGTTCTTTTTTTCTTAGTATTCGATCTGCTTTAAGCAGTTCTTTTCCTGATCCTATGTCTATCCAATAGTCTTCTGCAAGGACGTATCGGCACTTGTTTTTCCGCAGGTTTTCCGCCACTACGTCTGTTAAACTGTCTTTCTCTGAGAGATCTATCATTCGGAATATTTCAGGGTTGAAGAGATATACTCCAGTATTTACTAAAGGATTCTCGGGTTTTTCAGGTTTTTCGTTTATATCTACGACTTTATCGTTTTTTATGCTTAATACGCCGTATTTTTCAGGCTTCTGATCGTCAACAGCCATAATGGAGAAATTTTCATCAAAAGAATCAATCAAGCGAGAAATATCGTTTTTTGAAACAACCACATCACCATTAATTACTATAAAGTCATCTTCAAGAAAACTACATGTCTTTAAAGCCTCAGCTGTGCCTGATAAATCTTCTTGGACTACTACGTTCACATCATTTCGGCCATCAAATAATTCTTGGAACTTTTCAATTTTGTAGTTCGCTACTACATAGATTTCGTCTACGTCACAGGCCTTCAGTTTTTCTATTGTCTGTAGAATCAAGGGTCTGCCATTTACAGGCATTAAAGATGTTGGGATTGTGTCATTTAATGGAAACATCGATTCTTTCTTTGTTGCTGCAGGGATAATGGCTTTCATACCGTTGTTTCTACCTCGTCTAGTGTGTCAAGTATCATTCTTTTTACTCTCTTATTTGCTGTTTCGACTTCTTCATAGACATCATAGTCTTCTGTGTGTTCTGAAATATCGAATATAACGTTCATAAACCTGTCAAGATCTTCTTCGGATAAGGCATTATTTTCTAGGCCTGCAGCACATCGTACAGAGGACTCAAGAACTCTGTATAGCTGATCATGTAAGAGAGAATTAGTTTCAATTTCTTCCCCTGTCTCCAAATCAAATAATTTTTTGTGAAGCATATCGCCTATTAAATCTCTGTCTCCTCGTATTAAGAAGAATCTAGCTTCTTCATCTGAAACTCCGCTTGCCCCTATAACTCTAAAATCTGTTTTAACAGGATAATGGCCAGTAATTGACTCTATCTTTTCTGCAGAGTTTCTACACTCCTGGGAGAGGCCTAGCCAGCTGGCATGCAAATATATGTCTATATCAGCATCTATTTTGGCAGAGCAAATTCCTGCAGCAATTTCGTCATCTATCTCCGATTTTTTACCTCCTCTTATTCCCATTAAAGACTCGCTTCCAGGCCTATAAGGCATTTGAGCTTGTTTTTCAACATAGTTTACTTCCGGTTTGCTGTCTATAAAATCCATTATGTATGCTTCATGACACATTTTATCTAATACTGCGCCGCCTTTCACGCCTGCGCGATTTACAGGTCTTAATAGTTTTTCAATGCCCATGCTGCTCTCTCGAAACACTTCAATATTCTCTATGTTGCAGTCTTCAAGTACTTCTAAGCATTTTTTTACTACAGGATTTTCTCGCTCTATGAAGTCTACAGTAAATCTGACGTTGTTGTCCAACATCATTTTTTTCTCTCTTATGTGGTCTTCTCTAGTCATTGAGGGCGGTTTTTCTGCTAAGTGGAAGAAGTTGTTCTTTAATGATCTGTAGATGTGCTCAGCGTGTAGTTCTGTGGGTCCTGCATCGTAAATTAGAACTTTGGCGTCACTTATTGATTCTGCAGCATTATAGATTTCGTCTACAGAAGTGTAGGTTTCTATCTCTATGTTTTGACGATTTGCAAACTTCTCGGCCAACTCTAAACGGTCAAAATCATCGTCACAAACGCCTACGAGCTCTACACTTACTTTAGAGTAGTTTAAATCCATTTCGATAAACTTCTCGAAACCGTGGCGTCCGAAACTACCGAGACCTATTTGGAAAACCTTTACTTTTTTCACAGATAATAAATTGTAATCCCTAGTCAAAAAACCTGCTATAGTTAAAATTTTTTCTTTACCAATTAAACATATGACTGGCTCAGAGATAGTTACATTCAGACCTGGTAAAGATGAACTATACTTTGAAGCATTGAAAGATATGTCTGAAGACGGATACTTTAACGGAAATTTCTCTCAAGGTATAAGAGAAGCTCTTTCAGCGTACACTAAAGGGTCAGAGTTTCCTAGAGATGATTTTAAACTTTACGCTACGGCACGCGCTCTAGCCTCGGAAAACGAAGATATGAGGCAAGAACTAGTGGATCAAGCATTTTTCTATAGAGCTGCCGAAGATTTTATGGCGTATAGTGATTTAGAAGCTTTAGAGGAACTTGGTCAGTTATACCAAGAATGTTGTCAATAGCCAACCCTATTTAAAATTTGTTAGAATGATAGTTTCTACGAGGTAACTAAAAATGGGAGATAGGCCTGCAAGCATCTATAGAGAGAAACCTGGCCAGCCGTATACACGGATGAGTCAGAAGAAGAATGACAACTTCATTAGTGGAGCTCCAGCACCTAGAGTAACACAGTATCAGATGGGAGCTAAGGATGAAGAGTTCAATGCATCAGTAGTGTTAACTGTAGAAAAAGGATGCGGAGTCAGAAGTGAAGCATTGGAATCTGGCCGTATTGCAGCAAATTCATATCTCAATAAAGTACTAGACCCTGAGGAAGAATACTTCCTAGAGATTTTACCTTACCCGCATCACGTACTAAGATACCACCCTTTAGCAGGTATTGCACAGGCTGACCGATATTATGAAGGAATGAGGAAGCCTTTCGGGCGACCTATTGGCAGAGCAGCATTAGTAGACGATAACCAAGTGATTTACAGAGTTAAAGTCGATGAAGAAGACCTTCAAGAAGCCAAAAAAGCTTTAGAACGCTCAAAGCACAAGATGCCTGTAAAATGCAGAGTTAGGGTCGAGTAAACAGATTTTTATTCTAGGCAATAGAACTTCTAGATATGGTAGTCTGGAAGGGAAAAATTAAGCCTCAAAACGGAGAAAAGGCCTATAAATTAGATAATACTGATTTCGAAGTACCTAATTTTTTCGTAATAACTCCTAAAGAAATAGAACAACTTTTCCAGACTAGAAATCCTGAAAAGATACTGAATAGTTCTCTGGATTTAGAAGAAATACGAGAGGCTTACAAAGAAGTAGGGATGAGTTCTGAAGTAAGAAGAGCATCTAGTAAGGCTCGTAGTCTTGTAGGAGGACAAAGAGATAATTCAAGAGTCTCTATAAGAGTATCTGAATCTTTTATTTCAGATTCAGAGCTTGATATCGGCGCTTCAGGATTGGAGGATGCTTTGAAAAATGTAGTTGCATCTTATTTTGAAGAAGGAGGCAGAGAGTATCCTAATATAATAGTGCAGAAAATGATTGAGCCAGAATACACTGGGGCAGTCGTTAAAGGGGATAAAGACTATGTTGAAGTAGTTGAAGGTCTCGGAGTTTCTCTTGAAGAAGGTAAAACAGTTCCGTCAATGTATTTGCTAGAAAACGGTGTTGTTAGGGAAGAGAGAGTGCCTGAAATACAGTTAAAAATTACTAGAAATCCTATGACTGGAGAATACAGAGAAAGAAGATTGAAAAATCCTGAGAAACCTTTTGAAAATTCTGAAATTGAAAAAATTACTTCTAAGTCTGAGGAGTCGTTTAAATTTGTGTATAAGCGAGGATCTTTCTATGTGGTAGATGTGTTTGATGCACGTAACAGCTTGGAAACATTGGAGAGAGTGCAGGTAAGTTCAGGTGAAATTCAGGGTGTTGTTGGCAAAGATATTACGTTGTCTGATGAGACTTTGAGTCCTGAACAGTATGAAAAAGCATTGATATCCAAAAAAGGAGGATATACCTCTACTGATGCATACAGAGCTCGGAAAAATGGGAAGCCGGCAATATTTAGCGCCCTAAATATGAAGGAGGGTGATACAATAGGCTCTAGGAGCGAGGATGATGGAGTTAACTCTTCGACCGCGACACCGTTGACAACTATTTCTCAGGCAGAAGCCGCGTTCTCAAGCTCTTCAACATATATTGATTCCTATGCAGAAGTTTTCGCGTTTGATGGGGAGGAAGCAGTACTTGATGCAAGAATAATTGAGTTAAAGGGCTTAAAATCTGCTTTAAAGTATCTTGAGGGGGATGTAACTGTTTTGATGGATAAACCTGATGAAAAAGTTTTGTATGAGGTTGTAAATCAAGGATTTTCGTTGGGTGTGCCTCAGCAGAGTATGGCTGAGTTCAAGAATGTTCTCGAAGTGGTTGAGAGAAGGTTCATCTTGGAAAACCTCCGATACCTTTCAGGGTAAAAAACTTTCTGCCCCAACTTTTGGATATGACGGACGAAAAACTGAAGTGGAACTATGAAGAGTTCGATGAAGTGCTTGAAGAAATAAAGGATGAAGGATATGAAACGGTTGGATTACAGGGGCCTGATGGGATTAAACCGAAGGTAATAGAGTATGCTTCTAAGCTTAAAGAGCATGGTATAGAGCCTGTTATAATTGGTGCATCAACTTTTGGAGCTTGTGGAGTCGCAGACAAGGAAGCAGAGAGAATGGGTGCTGAGGCATTAATTCATATAGGTCATACTCGGTTTCTGCATCCTGAAGGACAGGAAATGGATGATATGAATGTTTATTATCTTCCCTATCGAGAAGAAAGAGACATAATGGCAGTCCTAGAAGAAAATTATGGGGAAATTGGAGAAGATGAAAAGTTAGGTCTTGTAGGAGTAACTCAGTATATGGATCGTGCAGATAGGGCTCGTGAATTTTTAGAGAATAAAGGCTATGAAGTGGTTGAAGGAACTACTGGTCTGAGAACTACTGAACCAGGTCAAGTGCTTGGATGTGATGCTGGTGCGGCTCACAATATTTCTCATAAAGTTGATGCGTTTGTATTCCTGGGTAGCGGCCATTTTCATCCATCACAAGTTTCTGAAGCTGGTAAAAAGGTCTATGTGGTAGATCCTTATCAGGAAACTATCTGGATCGAGCCTCCTAATTCGCTAGGTGATGAGATGCGTGCGGAATATGCTCGTGTACTAAAGTATAAAGATGAAGAAAAGTGGGGTATTGTTACCTCGAGTAAGAAAGGCCAGAATTATATGAGGGCTGTTCAGATATCTAAAGAAATATTGGAGAGGCATGGGAAAGATGTCTATGTATTTGTAGAGGATAGAATTTTTGAGTCGGATTACAAAGGATTTGGTATTAATATTTATGTTAATTGTGCGTGTCCTAGAATGACTAAAGATTGGAGGGATATGGCTTTTGTCTCGCCAAAGGCCTTAGAAATGCTTGATGAGGCTGAAGAGAGTTAAGAGGATTCGTTGTATATGGATTTCATTTTCTCTATGTCTTCTGCGTGTTTAGTTTCTTTGAGTCCTGACTTGTCTTCTATGAATACGTCGCGGTCGATGACATGGAGGTCTAAATTATCGTAGCTGATGGTATCGTAGTGATTTTCTTCGTTTAACATTGCTTCTGCATTAGGGTGGCTTGAGAGTATGTCTAAGTATTGGTCTTCTAGCTCGGCACGGTAGCCTCCGAGAGATAATTGGCCGTCAAGTACGTCCATAACGGCCATAAAACTTTCTCCGTTAGGTATTACGTCTAAATCATCTGTGGGTCTTTCTTCTATGGTTGTTCCTTCGTTTTGTGCATGGTACCATAGGGAAGTTTGGCCTAGTAAAACTCCTTCGAAGTGTTTTCCAGCGTCTCCAAGTTTTTCGTCGAACTTTTGTAGGTAGTGTTCGGCATCTTCCCAAGACTCTATCATAGTTATTACTTGTTAGTAAGTACACTTAAAGGTTGTGGTCAGCCATCGATATCTGAGAGTTTAAAGAAAAAAGAATTTTCTCAGTTTAAATAGGTAATCAATTTAATCAAAGACTCAAAATTACTCTTTATTGATAATGTTTAATTTGAAGAGACGAAAGGGTCAGTCTGCGATTGAGTATTTGATGACTTATGGTTGGATGCTTCTTGTGGTTGCTGTTGTTGGTGGTGCAGTCTTCTCAATGGTGGGTGAACAAAGCATAGAAAGTGTTCAAGGCTTTGACTCAAGCAGCGTTAATGTTCAAGATTTTGGTGTTTCAGTTGAAAATGGTTTGACTTTTTTAATGAGTGATCCTGTGGGACAAACTAAAATTGATGAGATAACTGTAAGTAACTCTGATACTGGAAATATTACTTATGCTGTTAATCAGGAAGTTTCTGAACAAAATAATATTAATTTGCCTGGAATTAGGCCATCAGGAGATAATAACGAACTGGAAATAAAAATAAGCTATGACTCTGCTAATTTAGAGAATTTAACGACTTCAGGAGTGGTGACGGGAACTCTAGAAGTAGATGAAAATTTCCACAATCATACAATGATGCTGGATGGCTTAGTAGGATACTGGCCACTAGATGAAGCATACAAATCTGGAGGCGAGGTATTTGACTTTTCAGGAAACCAGAATCATGGAAAAAAAGAAGAGAATCCTGAATGGGGTGAAGGCGTTCATGGAAGTGCTTTAGAGTTTGATGGCACAAATTATGTCGGCATAGATGCTAATACTGGCGATAATTTAGATATTACTGATGACTTAACTTTGACTGCGTGGGTTACTGTTGAAGATACGACAAGACAGTACGTAATTAACAGAAATGAGGATGCTGGATTTTCCAATACTCAATATCATATTGGTACAAATAGCGGAGAAATTGAGGTGACTATAGGAGGGGATGATTATAGCGTAGATTTTCCTGATTCGTGGGAGAGCACGTTTACAGATTATAGATTAATTGCTATGACTTGGGACGGATCTGATATAAGAGTTTATGGGAATGGAGAGCACTTGGACACTTTCAGAGAATCAAGTATGTTTTCACGACCTAATTTGAGAATAAGCGGAAGAACTGGGAGTAATGACTTCTACTGGAACGGTAAAATAGATGAGGTTCGTGTTTATGATCGCGCTTTATCTGAGAATGAGATAAATAGTATTTATGAACAGGGAGACCAATAAACTATTCCTATCGGCCCTTGTTTAAATTTTGGCTAGCGATTATATCAAGTAATAGTGTCTAGTTCCAAAACTCTTTTTGAAGTAACTCCTCACGATCTTCAAATACTCTGCCCTCTCGAATCCACTCCTTTATCCGTTCCTGACCCTTAGTAAAACCAATCATAACAGCGCCTGATAATTTATCGCCATTAAAGAACAGTCGACGATACTCCGAATCAGAATACTTTTTCTCTAATGCTTCGCCACTCCAGTCTCCAATAGCCAGGAACTGCACATCAAAATGTCCTACTCCATAAGTGTTAACGTAGTCGAACACTTTTTCACGGCCTAACATGTTTTCGGCAGCACAGACGCCCATAGCCTCACTATGATCCCATGAACCTCTGCAAACACAGCCATCAAATACTGGTGATCGGTACTCAACCATATTGCCAGCAGCGAAAACATCATCATCTGAAGTCTGCAGATATTCATCAGTTTTAATCATATCAGCCTCATTTTTATCCACATCAATTAAGCCGGAGTTAGCAGTTTGCCCTATAGCTACGGCAACAGAATCACAATCCAATTCCTCTCCAGAATCTGTTACAACAGTCTCTATCTCGTTATCTCCCACAAATTCTGAAGCCTCAGTATTAGTCATCACAACAATACCTTTATCTTCCATCTTCCTATGAACTATCTCAGCTCCTTCCTTTGAAAGGCCTTTACTCCACCAATTTTCGCCTCTTATCAGATAATATGTTTCACAATCATTTTCAGCATACGCTATAGCCAAGTCGATTCCTAAAAGGCCTCCTCCGATCACAACAGCTTTATCTGAATTTTCAGCAGACTCCTTGATTTCCTCAGCATCTTTCAAAGTCCACATATAAAGGAGATTTTCATATTCATCATCCAAAGAGTACTTTCTCGGCGAACCTCCTGTCGCAATCAGCAATTTATCATAAGTATGTTCTTCCCCACTCTCCAATATAACAGCGTTATCACTAGTATTTACTTCCTTAACCCTAGTCTCCAAACACAACTCAATACCCCTCTTCCCATACCAAGACTCATCATGCATCCTAGTATATTGAACAGGCAAAGTACCCTTCATGAACGTCTTCAACATAATCCGATTATATAACGCATCCTCCTCATCAGTAAAAACAGTGACCGAGGCCTCTGGCACCAATTCACTTAGTTTTTCTGCCGCAGAAGCACCTGCTATACCATCACCGATTATTACATACTCCATAACTTCACTATAACATAGAGAATTCTTTAATCATAAAAAAGCCTTCACAAGTTTAAATCATACTCCACAAAATAAGATACAATGGGAGAATACACCAGCATTACTGATGCAGAAATGCTCGTGACCAGAGGATTTGAAGAAATATCAGCTCTAGGATCATTTTACCTCCTAATAACTTATTTAGTAACGCTTGAACTCCTTGGAGAAAAAATCACTAACCGCATACTAATAATGGCAGCAGCAATAAACACAGCCATAATATTCTCCATAAAACAAATATTCGCAACACCAAGACCCGAAGGAGGAGAAGAATTCATAACTGCATCATTTCCCTCAGGACACTCAGCCACAGCATTCATGGCCGCAGGCGTACTAGGATGGAGATATCCAAAACTCCGATACTGGTTCCTAGCGCTCGCAACCCTAGTAGCAATAAGCAGAGTAGTCATAGGAGCACACTTCTTCATAGACATTCTCATAGGCTCAGCCATAGGCCTCACAATAGGAACATTGACAGCCTGGAAAATGGAAAAAATGGCAAAAAACGGAGAAATATTCAGAAATCTACAATGATGAAGTAATGGTTTAAAAAACTGATTAACTACTACCTTTTCTAGAGCGGAGCTAGTGTAGTCTGGCCCATCATGATACCCTGTCACGGTATCGACGCGGGTTCAAATCCCGCGCTCCGCGTTTTAACGTTTTTATCTCTGTTTTTGAGGTCTTGTAATTACTTAGATTGTTTTTTAGGATGTCTTGGATCTATTTTTGCCTCTAATTTTTCTGCGTTGTCGCCGTAAATAGTGAGTCGGTACATGTCTCTACAGTTTTCTCTTTTGTCAGGTTCACGAGACAAGGTATTTTGAATATCTAATTCATCTAGTATTTTGCTGGTTTGTGACATCATATTCTTGCTGATAGTTCCGATCTTATAGCCTCTAAATTGTTTAATCTTATGGCCGTCTGTATCAACTAAACCACGAACAAATCCGATCTTAAACGCTCTGCTAAGATTGTTTAAATTTCTCAACATTATCGTCTCTGTTTTATCTTCACCCCATTCTAAGTATTTCTTGAAAAATTCGTATAACGTCTTAGATTCGTAACGTAGTCGAACTCTACTATGATTTGGCTCTCTTTTCACATGAGGTCGCTTATCCAAGTTTTCTTCTAAAAAACTCTCTAAATTTTGCCAGTAGTCTTCGTTGATATTAAGCGTGAACGTAATACGGTACTTGTAATTTTTCTCTTCAAAAAAGTAATTCCCGTCTCCGGCGAATATTCCGCATAGTTCTCCATGGAATTCAGGGTCATCAGGTATTTCTAGCTGATTTCTTTTCTGTTTTTGTCCGACTTCTTTTTTGAAGTGGTAGTAGACTGTTGATTTGGGCAGGTTTAGCTTTTCTTTAATTTGGTTGATTGAGAGGCCTTTGCGTGCTAGTTTTCTTATTTCTGTTTTTTCTTTAGTTGTTGCCATTGCGTAAGTCTGATTTTATTTTTTTCTAGGTGTTTGGGGGAAACAGATTTGGATAAATTTTTGTTAGTTGCTGTCATAGAACTATGATGGGATGTTATATGGTTTTTTAGATGTGCTAAAGCATATATGCAGTTGTTCAATAGCTCAATCAAACTTTTCTTAGAAAAACTTTGGATCTAGGGCAATAAACTAAAAATGCTATCAGAACAAAAAACTTTTTAGAAGAGGGTTAATAGAATGTCTGGTTCTCATCCGTCGAAGCACAAGCTGGAAGATGCCGAAGTCTACATACATATCAAAGATGGTGAAACAGCGAACGTTACGCATATTGATGTTGAACATCCTGATCTCAATGAAGTAATACGGCCTGATGAGAACAGTTACACTGGAGGTAAAGAAGGAGGATTGTTCATAGGTCTGAAGAAAGATATGATTGAGAGAGCGGAAAAGTTTGTGGAGAAAGAATAAAATTGCTGAGGGATTTTATTTTTCATGAAGAGCTACATAGAAGAGTTTCAGGCAGACAGGGAGAAAAACTCTGATACTGTAATTACTATAGATGGATACGCAGGGGCCGGTAAAGGAACTTTAGCGACTCAGGTATCTGAGATACTTGGTCTGAAACATTTTTCGGCTAGCGATGTATTCTATCAGGTGGCTGAAGAAAGAGGTCTTAGTGATTATGAATTATCGGAAAAGGCGGAGAAAGAGGTGGATCTTGCAATTGACAGAAAGACTTTGGAAAGAGGTCTTAATCAGTCCTGTGTTATTGAGTCTCGTATATCTTCGTGGGTTTTAGGAAGCTACTCAGACTTCCGGATCAGACTGGATGCAGAAATAGATGAACGAGCTCGTAGACTGGCTGAAAGAGAAGAATTAGGGGTGGATTCTGCTCGGGAAATTGTTGTGAAGAGAGATAAAGAGGATGCTAAACGCTACAAAGAATATTATGGAATTGATCTAGATGATTACAGCATCTATGATCTTATAATTGATAATACCGAAATAGGTGTCAAGGAGCAAAAAAAGCTTGTGGAAAAAGCGTTGAAGCAAAGATTTGCAGTGAAGAACAAATGAGCTATGAAATACTAGAACACTCGGCGGATGAAAAATTTAGGGCTGAAGGCGAGTCTATGGAAGAGGCGTTTTCGGAGGCGGTGAAGGCTTTTGCAGAGATAGTGGGGGCGAGTAATGGTCGTTATACTCATAATGTCAAGGTGGAGTCTGAGAGTCATGAAGCTTTATTGTATGATTTTTTGGATCAGTTAGTTTTTCTTCAGGATACGAGGAGTGTGGCTGTGACAGGACCTCAAAATGTAAAGATTTCTGAAACAGCTGGAGGCTATTTATTGAGAGCAGAGGTTAAGGTTGAGAAGATAACGCCGGGGTCAAATTTTTTGGACATAAAAGCTCCGACGTACAACGAAATGAAGGTAGAATACAATGAATCTTGGGTTTTAGAGGCAGTTCTCGACGTATAATCTGTGCAAAAAACTTAGGCTCACACTCAAAAAACTCAGCCCGAGAACACTTACTATGGAAATAGAGAAAATCAGGCAAAATGTCTATGAGATAGATGGGCCTGAAATGAATGTTCCGGCCCGAATTTATGCCTCAGAAAAGCTATTAGAGCAGATTAAACAGGATTCGACGCTGGATCAGGCCTGTAACATGGCCGCGTTGCCAGGAGTTCAGAAACATGTATGTGTAATGCCTGATGGTCATCAGGGCTATGGTTTCCCTATTGGAGGAGTTGCTGCGTTTGACGCAAAAAACGGTCTTATTAGCCCTGGAGGAATAGGGTTTGACATCAATTGTGGGATAAGAGTCCTAAAAACTGGACTTACAGCAGAAGACCTCGAAAATAGAGAGGAACAGCTTGCAAATATTCTATATAGTAAGGTGCCTGTAGGTCTAGGTAAAGGCGGTTACATAGATATCAGCGAGGAGGAACTTGATCAAGTGCTGGAAAAAGGCCTAGAATGGATGTGTGAAAACGGCCATGCTACTGAAAAAGATCTTGAAAGATGCGAAGAAAACGGACGCTTACCCGGAAAACCTGAAAAAGTCCCTGAAGAAGCTAAAAAAAGAGGGCTCAATCAATTAGGTAGTCTAGGCAGCGGAAACCACTTCTTAGAAGTTCAAATAGTCGAAGAAGTCTTTGATGATGAAAAAGCTGAAGCATATGGTTTAGAAAAGGATCAAGTCCTTGTAATGATTCATTCAGGTAGCCGAGGATTAGGACACCAGACCTGTTCAAACTTTGTAAGACGATTTGAAAAATCTTATCCAGACATAGCAGAAAAAATAACAGAGAAAAATTTGATTTATGCACCTATTAAGTCTGAAGAAGCCCAAGACTACTTATCAGCTATGTATGCGGCAGCCAACTTCGCATGGGCCAACAGACAGGCAATGACTCAGGCAGTAAGAGAATGCATTAAAACAATATTCAATGAAGAAGATGTAGAAATGCTCTACGACGTCTGCCATAATATAGCGAAGGAAGAAACACACAATGTAAACGGAGAAGACCGAGATGTAATAGTGCATCGTAAAGGCGCAACAAGAGCATTCCCCTCTGGCCATGAAGAAATCCCTGAAATCTACAAAGAAGCAGGCCAACCAGTACTACTCCCTGGAACAATGGGGACCTCAAGCTATATTCTAGCAGGAGGAGAGGCCTCAATGGAGCTCAGTTTTGGCAGTACTGCGCATGGGGCAGGCCGTATAAAGTCTCGTGCTCAGTCCAAACAAGACTACTGGGGCGAAGACATCCAGAAAGACCTGAAAAGACAAGGCATACACGTTAAAGCCGTTTCAGGATCCACAATGGCAGAAGAAGCACCAGGAAGTTACAAAGATGTCGATGAAGTAATTAAAGTATCAGACGACCTAGGCATAGGTACTAAAGTAGTAAAAATGAGGCCTGTGGTAAATATCAAGGGTTGATAGATAGTTTGAGACTGTATCATCATTTAACTTCATATGAAAATTGCTTCACGCAGAGATATTAGAGACTTCGTAGAGGAAGTGAAAGAGATATTGGGAGAAGATTTCGAAGAAGCAATACTTTACGGAAGTTATGCTAGGAATGAGCACGATACTGGCAGCGATATTGACATAGCCTTCAAAGTGTCTGGTGAAGTTGATCAAGATGAAGTTTTTCGCATAGTTGATCAATTTAACAGAGAAAGAGGCTTGATGTTCTCGCCTCGGTTCTTCGACAGCAAAGAGTTCGAATACAGACTGAAAAATGGGTACAGCTTCTACCGTAACATTGAAACAGAAGGTGTAGAGATATGAAAGAACAAGAAAGGCTGCTGAAGACGATATTGATGCCGCAAAATATTTGTTAAAAGGAAGCAAGTACGACCAAACCATCTCACGAAGTTATTATGCCATATTTAATGCTGCAAAAGCTCTGCTCATGGAAAAGAATTCGGAGCCTAAAACGCATCAAGGAGTATCAACCGAACTCGGAAGACTTTTTCGCAAAAAACTTGACTCTGAAACCACTAGAAACTACTCAAAAATTCAAACTTGGAGAGAAGAAGTCGACTACGGAACAGCAAAAAAGTTTGGCAAAGAAAAAGCAGAGGAATCAGTTGAGTTCGCAGAAGAATTTCTTGCTGCCGTGAAAAAAATTACCTAATAGGAGTTTGGCATCTGGATCTGCAACTTGTTGAGTATGTAATTAGCTTAAATTCAAGCTCTTCGAAAAATAAAGTTATGAAGGCTCAGTCTGCGATAGAATACCTCGTTACCTATGGCTGGATGATAGTAGTCGTTGGCATAGCAGGAGGAGCAGTAACACAAGTAATCGCACCTGAATGCCCACTAGAAGTAAGAGGTATAGAAGTCGGAGAACTACAAGTCGAAGACACAGGCCTAACAACAGACAGCCGAATGGCATTCGTAATGCAAAGCGACACAAGCGAACAAATAACCGTAACACAGGTAAACATAAACAACATGGATACAGGGGCCGACAATATTTCTCGGCAAGTAGGCCTACAACTAGATCCTGGCGAAAACGAACCCCTAGACGTGGCAGAGATCCAGCCGGAAGAGGGAGAATGTACTAGAGCGGATGTACAGATTATGTATGATTACGGGCCTTTAGCAGGGCAGACAGTTTCAGGACAACTAACAGCTCCAACAGCATTCATAGAAGCAATAGAAGAAAATCTTAAGACACGAGGAGGACAAATAGTCAGCCTGGACATAGGAGCCTCTATCACTCCGGAAAGCGAAGACATATGCATTGGATCAAACTGTCCTGGAGAACTCGACGACGAATTACAGACCGAACACGAAAGATACGTTAACCGTTCAGGAGACACAATGCGAGGACCCTTAGAAGTAGGCGACCTCAATGCACAATGTATCGGAGACTCGTGCACTGAACATGGAGAACAAGAACTCGAAGGATTCGTAACAACAGAAAACAATACAATGGACGGAACACTCGAACTAGAAACAATAAGGCCTGCAGAGGACATTCTATGCACTGGAAGCAACTGCTAAAAATCTTAATAAGCAAGCCTAACGAAAAACTAAAACAATGAACTATGCTGCTGCAGCAATAATTTCCATACTTCTCATATCTTCAGCAGCAGCAGAAGTAGAATTCAGAGACGACGAAGACGTACAATATCATACAGGCCTCGACATGAACCAGAACCCATTAATAGGCCTGTCCGATCCAGAAGAGGACTCTGAACCAGTACCATACGGATTTCTAAGCCAAGGATACGTCCGAAGTGATGGAGACTCAATGACGGACGACCTAGAAATGCAAGGCAACATAATAGACATGGAACAAGGAAACATAGAAGACGTATCACAAATAGAAACAACAGACATATCAGGCCTACAATTCCTAGTACCAGATGAAGAACTCCAAATAACAGAAGATGTTGACATAAGCGGAGGGGTTCAAATAGAAGACTCATTGACTGCTGAAGGATCTCTAACTTCTCACGCAAGATTTATTGAAGTAAGTGAAACGTCAGATGATCCTACAGGTTTCAGAATAGAACAAGATAATGAAGATGATCCTGATCGCGAAACATTGAACTGGCAAATTGGAACTAGAAATAGCAGGACTGATGCTTTATTTTTTGCGCCAGAATATACTACAAGCAGATCAGGGTTTAGAGATGCCTCAATACTTGAATTGAGGGAGGATTTTGCCAGAGTTAGGGATGATCTAAATGTCGATAATGATGTTGATGTAGGAGGCAGTATTGACGTAGGAGGCAATGCTGTTTACGCACGTAATATTAGGGGAGGATCAGGAGCTAGTATGTATTTCGAAGATTCTTCAGGTAATGATGTTCTAAGGATGAGGAATGGAGACGGGAGATTCTATAATGATATCATAGTTGGTGATGCTTCAGAATCTCCCGATGCATCTTTAGATGTGAGAGGAGACTCGATATTTGAAGAGGATATAAACTTGGATGGTAATAGCCTTCAAAACGTTGAGGAAATAAGCGGAGACGCCGGTGAGCCAGTCACAGTAGATGGGGATTTAGAGGTGGATGGCAGAATAAATGACGGGTTTTATCAAAGTCCTGATTGTGTGGGTCATGAGTATCAAAAAGGGGAGGGTTCAAGTAGTGAGCCATATATAGTGTTAAATGCTCACGATTTACAGTGTATTGAAAACGATTTAGATGCATATTACGAACTGGGAAGAGATATTGATGCTGCAGGAACTCGTTATTGGAGCGATGGAGAGGGTTTTGAACCGATTAATGGTTTTGGAGGATCTTTTGAAGGCAATCATCATACTATTTCGGACATCTATATAGATTTAGGGAGTTCAAGCGGCGCCGGATTATTTGAAGGGGCGTCATCGGGGGCAGAGTTCCAGAACATTAGGCTTGATAATTTTGAAGTATATGGGGATGAATATGTGGGAGCATTAGCAGGAGATTTTTCGAGTTCTACTGAGATAACTAATATTTCTGTAACAGATGTGAAAATCAAGGCTACAGGAGTTAGAGTTGGAGGTTTGGCGGGAAGGCCAGGAAGGAGTAATATAAATAATTCTAGAGTTATTGGAGGGGAAGTTACATCCACTAGCGGTAATGTAGGAGGTTTAGCCGGCAGAACATCGTGGGATGCAGGCATTTATGATTCTTATACTGTTGGAGTTACAGTAGAAGGTTCAAGTTCTGTAGGGGGTGTTATAGGACATACTTCTGGCAATGATGGTGTTATAGAAAGAATTTTTTCAGCTTCAGAAATTTTTGGAGAGGGTAATGGGGCGATAGGTAATATAGCGAGTGATGACGATATAGATGCTGTTTATTTCGATGAAGATGCAGCAGGTACTAGCAGTAGTTCGGATGAGGGAGAAGCTTTATCAACTGAACAACTTACCAATCATGATGCAGGTGACAGCTTGGAAGAATTTGATTTTGAAGAGGTATGGAAGACTCAGACGTATGATTATCCTGGATTGAGGTGGGAATATAATGAATAAAGCTAATTTAGCCGGTGAAAATGTAAAAGCAATAGTTTTTATAGCAATATTAATGATGATTATTAGCGCCCCTGTTTTAGGAGGGGATGAAAGGCCTCCAACTTTCAACGTCAATATTGAAGATCATAATAGTCCTGTAGAGGAAGGAGAAGAGTTTGTTGTGACTGTAAATGTTTTGAATACGGGGGATTCAGAGAGTACAAAGGATGTTGGTCTTTATGTTTCTGGAAACCAGGAGAATCAAGAATCTGTTACTTTGTCAGCTGAGGAAGGCGAACAGGTTGATTTGAAATGGAATACTGAAGAGGGTGATGCGGGAGAGCTAGAGGTGGAAGTTGCTACTGAGGATGATGAGCAGGTTACTACTATAGAGGTTGAAGAAGGAGAGCCTGAGCCTGAAGGAGACGTTTCAATTGAGTTTGATGAGCCTGAAGAAGAGGAATTATATGAAAATGATGAAGATTTAGAGGTTAGATGGTTCTCTGAGAATAATTATAATGTTGAACAGCAATTAAAAGAATCTAAGATTGAATTAGGTGGTTTTTCTGAAAATGTCGATCAAGACGAAACAGTAGATACAGAACTATCAACAGTCACAGAATATAATATAGATTCAAGCGAACTAGATGATTTAGAAGACGAACACGAGTTTACAGTTACGGATACATGGGATCATGAGACAAAATCAAAGACAATGACGGTAAAATTTGAATTAGAAGATGAGGATAGTATTTCTGGAGATGCATCTTTGAACGTTAATAAACCGGAGGAAAATAGTACTAAATATTCTGGTAACAACTTGACTGTAGAGTGGACGTCTGAAAATAATTTTGATGATGATGTCGAGATTTTGAGATCCAAGGTCGAACTGGAAGATATAACAAGCAGGACTGTAGAAGAAGAGTTGGATGTTAGTAAAGTTGTAGATGAGGGTGGCACTATATCGAATTCCTTGACTTTTGATGCGGAGGAATATAGTACTTTCGACGAAGGAGAGTGGGCTCTAAATATAGAAGATGTATGGGAAGTTGAATCTAGCGAAGAAACGGTGGCATTTGATATGAGCGAAACACAGGAATCAGACGAGGAGGATGATTCTGACGGAGATGGTGATGATGCCTATGATAATGGAGAACAAGATGAGGAGTCTGAAGATGAGAATGGTTCCGAAGCCGATTCTGATGATGCCAGTGATACAGATGAGGAGGATAGTTCAGAAGAGGAATCTGGTAATGGGGATGGCTCAGAGACTTCTGAAGAAGATAATGGGGATGGCTCAGAGACTTCTGAAGAAGATAATGGGGATGGCTCAGAGACTTCTGAAGAAG
>LFCJ01000191.1_pt1 | contig 35664 bp, 42 predicted proteins | sample 643141 | NCBI WGS metagenome assembly LFCJ01 (sample SAMN03766243, study PRJNA286221) | soda lake metagenome | biome: soda lake; feature: Kulunda steppe; material: water; isolation source: sample B1-Br-g2 brine of Lake Bitter-1 | place: Russia: Kulunda steppe | collected 2010-07
AAAATAGTAACAAAAACTTTTCTGGGCTTCTATTCTTTAAACTTTCCAAACTATTTTTTAGCTCCTTTAGCCAACTAGACATCCTTATCATCCTCTTTATAATAAATTGTAACTAGCATTTCTATCAATAATAACTCAGAATCATCCTTAAGTAGTATTTGATTAATACTTATCAATCTATCTAAATTATTAAGCTTAGCTAAAAAGCTTAAATATTTTTGGTACTCTCCTCTTAATTCAAGGCTATAACTTAAACTTTGATACTTTTTACTTTCTACTAATGAAACTTCAGGGGCCAACTTTTTTAAATTGATTTTACTTTTAGCTAGTAGCTTTTTTATCTCTTTAATAAATTGCTCTTCCTTACTTTCAGTCGGAAAGCTTTTCTTTAAGTCAGTAAGCTCAACTTTTATCTCATCACTTTGCTCTAATAAAGCTTTTTCTCCGCTGACTAACTCTTCTAATTTCTGTTTTTCTTCTGCTAATATCTCTTTTTGCTTAGATAATGAATTAATATCTGCTCTAGTACTTGCGGTAGCTAAGATATATATTCCTAGAATTAAGATACTGAATAAAATAAAATAAAAGATCAATTTGTGTTGAATAGAATTACTTTTCATCTTATTTTAATACCCCTTCTAAAGCAAAATTTATTTCTTCCTCAATCTTTAAATTTATAATTTTAAAATCAGAATAAACAGAGCTAGATTTCAAGCGAGCTAAACTATCAGTTACAGCTCTTTCGCTTAATGATTGCCCAGTTAAAATAATCCTTCCATCATCAATTGATAGCTGCTTTAATCTTAAATCAGGTGCTAGCAAGGAGTTTAGCTCAGCTAACAACTTATCATAAGCTATTCCATCAGCAAGTTGCTTAACATCATTTTTATACTCATCTCTTTTCTGTAGCTTTTGTTGCCAAAAGAGTAGCTTTTCTTTTTGACTTAAAAGCTTTTGATTCACTTCTTTTTTACCGTCGACTTGTTGGATTAAATAATCAAGTTGATTATTATTTCTATAACTTAACCCTAATAAAATAAAGCCCAACACTATTAGAGCAAAAATTAATTTTCCTCGTTGAAATAGATACTCTTTCTTTAGTAAATAATCTTTTGAAATTAAATTAATAATTTTAAAGCACCTCAATTTATACTTAGATTAATAAGATATTACTAGTTCACCACTAAACTTATCTTCGCTTTTTAAATCAAGCATTTCATATCTTATAGCAATTAAATTACTATTAAACTTAATTAATTGTTGGCCCTTAGCCTTTAATCTTTTTCTCTTTTCTTCTTCATCTATTCTTGCTAAAAGTTCTTCAAAATCAGAATATTGCTGATTGCTAAAAATATAATCACTTAATTTAAAATCTAATCTTTGATTTATTAATTTCCAAGCCACATAATTAGCAGTATTAATATTTATCTTTTGCTTTCCCTGCAAAGTTATTAAATCTTTTATATCATTAAAAGTAGTTTCACCTAGTCCATTTAATCTTTTAAGTTCATCTAATTGTTTATATTTACGATTAACAACTATTCTCTCACTGAGAGTCTCTCCTATCCCAGGTAATAACTTTAACTCTTCTTGTTTAACTTGATTAAGATTAACTCTAGCATTAAGATCAAAAACTTCTTTAAGCCGATATCTAAACTGCTCATCTGCTAAATCTATCTTATTATCATAATAATTAATCTGTTCTTTAAATTTATTTAAGTCCTGTTTAGTCAAACTATTACTCTTCAATTCTTCTGCTGCTTTCTTCTCCACTTCATTTCTCATTACTCTTTTTAGACCAGTTATAATAAATTTTTCTCTTATCTTATCCTCTTGAGCTTGCATTATCTCATATTCTCGTTGTATAAAGTAAGTAAAATATAGACTTAAGATAGAAATAGCTGCTAACAATAATAAAACTCCAACTAAAACATAAGCTTCTTCTTTCTTATCACTCATTTTTAACACCTTTATTTTTTAGAGCTGTCTTAATTAAAAGCTTCTCTTCTTCTAGCTCACCTGTAAGCTGTAGATAAATCAGATTATCATCTATGTTAATATCCAACTCGCTAATATATTGGCTAATCAAATTATCCTTATCCTTCAGATATAATCCCTGCTTAGTTAAATAAATCTCTTTTTCATCACCGGCTTGGTCAAAAAAATAAAGCCCATTATCTTTTTCTTCTATCTTCGTTGCCTCTTCTAAACTAGCAAGCATAACTTCACCAGCTAAATTTACCTCTCTTTGTAATCGTAATCTATTTAATGTAACTTCTAATGAAGAAATTAATTTAGCACTAAAATTAACTAAAAGGTTGACCATAATCAGAAAAATTGTTAAAACAATTAATACCTCAATCAAAGTATACCCTTTTATTTCTACCAACTCCTTTTACTATACAAAAGTAGATAAATTAATAAGCTCAGTTTCATAATAATAAATCCTTATTTTTATCTCTTTTAATCTAGCTTGCTTCTTTATTATTTCTACAGTATAAAAATAATCACCAAATCCTTCTTGCTTAAATTGATTTTTCTTCTCAACAACTTCGCTATTTAAACCACTATCTCCAAGTTCTTCAAGCTTTAAACGGGCCAAATTATTAGCTACTACCTTATTTTCGAGCAAGAGTAATTCCTGCTGATAATTTAGCATAAAATTAGAAAAGAGAAGCATAGTAATTCCTAAAGTAGTTATAGCCACTAAGACTTCAACTAAAGTGTAACCTTCCTCCTTATTCATCATTATCAACCCGTCTAATATTTAACTCACCTGCATTAGAAGAATATACTACCTCTTTAGCCTTTGACCCCTCAAATTCAATCACAACTCTCCCATTATGCCCAGCCAAATTACCTAATTCTTGAAAGAAAACAGCATGAGTTATTTCAGAAAACTCTTCATGCTCATATTCTGGTAGGGTAATCTCTTTAATCTCAATCTTTTGATCTTGTTTTGAAATTTTTTCTTGCCTAATAATCTCTCCAGATTCTTGATTACTGATTAGATAATAAATAGCTTGCTGTTTAGAAAATGCAATACCATAGTTTTTCCCATTAGCGATAGCCTGATTTCTAGCCCAATTTAAATCACTTACTAATTTATTGATAGCAGTTTGAAAATAAAAATAATCTAGATAACCCTTAGCCAAAGGAATGCTATTAGCTAAAAGAATAGAGATTATAGTTAATAAAACTAATACTTCAATTAATGTAAATCCATTTTCCATCTATCTGACCCTTTCTGAAATTTATTTCTATGTAATTCTATCATAACCATTATTACCTAAATTATTACTTATCAATAAAAAAGCTGCATCCAAATAATACAGCTCAAAATTAAAATAATTTAATTTTAGCAAAAATTAATTTCATACTCGAATAATTATCAAGTTGACACATACACAATAATAAGATAAAATACATCACTGTCTAGGGAGGAAAATATATAATGGAAATTTGTCCTTTACAATTATATGCTCAAAAGAGTAATTATAAAGATATTAAGAAGTTTAAAAAAATTAGTAAAGATAGTATCTGTTTAGAAAAAGATTGTAACTGGTATAATAAACAGAAGGATTCATGCTTATTAATTAAATCACCATATAAATTATCATACATTCAAAAAACAATGCAATGTATTTAGCAGTAATTTTTAATAGGGAGAATCTTATTTAAGAAACAAGGGGTGTCTATATGCAAGAAATTAATTATCAACAGACTAGAGAAATAGATTCTTTAATTTATATTGACTGTAGAACAAAAAAAGAGTATCAAAAGGCAACTATTCCAGGTGCTATTAATATTCCAATTTTAAATGATGAACAACGGGCCAAAGTTGGTACTATCTATACTCATCAAACTCCAGCTAAAGCAAAAATGCTAGCCGTAAAACTAGTAGCTCCCAAGATTCCTAAACTGCTTGAAAAGGTTCAATCAGCGAGCGAGAACTATAAAAATATACTCTTTTTTTGCTCACGTGGTGGATTAAGAAGTGAAAGTCTAGCTAGATTTGCTCAGCTAGCTGGACTTAAAAAAATCTACAAATTATCTGGTGGATATAAAAGTTATCGCCGCTTTATCTTAAATCAACTAGAAGATTACCAATTAGAAAATAAATTAGTCGTTCTTCATGGCTATACTGGAGTTGGCAAAACCGAGCTATTATATAAATTAAGCAACAAAGGATTTAATATAATCGATTTAGAAAAATTAGCTAACCACCGTGGTTCAGCCTTTGGAGGGATTGGCTTAGGAAGGCCTAGAAATGCAAAAGCCTTTGACTCATTATTATGGGAAAAGTTAGAGAGTATAGATAATAATAACTTGATTATCATTGAGGCTGAAAGCAAAAGAATTGGTCAGTCTGTGCTACCAGACTTTTTAATTGAGAAAATGTCAAATGGCATTCAAATTTTAATTAAAAGCTCTTTAAATAAAAGAGCCCAAAGAATTGTATCTGAGTATGCAGCTAGTTATCAAAATAATCCAGACTCTTTTATTAATAGAGCTATAGAATCATTAAACTCAATTAAAAAACACTTAATTAATAATTTAGGCAAACAAGGCTATCAAAAACTAATTAAAAATTGCCAACAGGGTCAGCTAGAGAAAGTAATCATAACTCTATTTAAAAATTATTATGATCCTTTATATAAGCATTCTTTAGACAAGCATGAATTCGATCTAATCATAGAAAATAACCAGATAAAAGAGATTTCTAGTAAAATATACGATTATTTGACTACTCTAAAAGCTTAATCAAATCTTTTTTAGAATAAGTATGCTCCTCTATCTCATACTCTAAATGTTGCTCATCAAAAATAGCCATTTCTAAAATAATCTCTTCTTCCTTTAACTTAATACTTTTATATTCTTTATTCTTTTCTAGTTTAGAAACAGCATATAGCTCATTTGTTTCAACTTCAAGCCAATAAAGATCTCCACCTTCACTTGGAGTACCATAAGCTTTACCTATAATCAATAACAAATAATCATCGGTTATCCATTTAACTTCTTTAGCCGTCATCTGCTCAGGTAAATCATCTCTTGAAACTATTTTTTTCTCTTCCTGCTCTTCTAAATCATACAGATAAACCTCTCCAATCATCTCCCAAAGGTAAGGACTAATAAAAACAATTTTAGATTCAGAAGGTGCTATTTTAGGTTCAGAAGGAAAATCATCATTAATTAAAATATCTTCCTCTCCATCCAATCCCTCTAATAATATTTTCTCCTCAGCCTGATATTGTAGTTCAAAATCATCTATTAACTCATTTGCTATAACAGTAAATGAAAGCATCACCACTAAAATAACTAAAAGCATTTTAATAAAAAGAACTCTTTTCATCTTAGATCACCCCTCATTAATCATTTCGTTAATTCTGTTTTAATTACTTCTTCCATTAAATTTGCTGGGGCATGTTCACCAGTCCATAACTCAAAAGCAATAGCACCTTGATAAACAAGCATAGATAAGCCACTTAAGGTCTGAGCACCTACTTTTTTAGCCTCTTTTAATAATACAGTTTCAATCGGATTATAAACTAAATCAACCACTGTTAAATCTGACACCAACATTTCTGCTCCAATAACAGCCTCTACATCATCATTAGGATACATCCCTACTGGTGTAGCATCGACTAGCAATTTAATATTAGCTATTAAATCTTTATCTATAGCTTCCACTACAACTATCTCTGCAGTTAAATTCTCTTTTATCTCTGTAGCTAGATTTTTGGCCCGTTGCGAATCAAGATCATGTAAATAAATTCTTTCAACACCTTCTAAAACTAACTGTACTGCTACTGCTCTTGCAGCACCCCCAGCACCAATGATCAATGCTTGCTTTGAATCAGGATTAAAATTAAGCTTTTCTCTTAAACTCCTAATAAATCCTTGTCCATCAGTATTATGACCTATTAACTCTCCATCTTGATTCACAATAGTATTTACAGCACCTATTACCTCAGCTTCCTTTGATAAACTATCTAAGTACTTAATAACTTTTTCTTTATAAGGAATAGTTACATTTACTCCTGCTATATTTAGAGCTCTAATTGAATTTACAGCCTCTTTTAAATTAGACTCTTCTATATTAAAAGCAAGATATCTATAATCTAATCCCAACTGCTTAAAAGCTTGATTATGCATTGTTGGAGACATTGAATGCTCAACCGGATTACCAAATAATCCAATTAGTTTTGTACTTCCTCCTATATTCATAATTGATTCCTCCCATAATTTTTATAATAAGCTACTTTCTATTAATTATATACTCGAAAAGTTTATAAAAACCTGCATTAAAATAAAAATATACCCAACAAGTAGCACTATTTTTGTAGTGTCTATCTTATAGGGTATGATACTATAATGATATTTTTTCACTAATCAAAGCTAGTGATTATTCCAGCGAATACAGCAGTAACTGGAATTGCAATTATTAAACCAATGCTCCCAGCCAATCCTCTAACAATTTCTGTTACTATTAAATCCATATTAATTATTCTAAGCCAAGGCATTCTTGCCGCTGATAATAATAACAATAAAGGAATAGTACTCCCAACATAAGCAAGTAAAAGAGTATTAGCCATAGTTCCCATGATATCTCGACCTACATTTAAGCCTGAGCTAATTAAGTCTTTAGTTCCTAAACTAGGATTATTCTCGTAGATTTCTGTGATTGCTGAAGCAATAGACATACTAACATCCGTCACCGCACCTAATGATCCAATTATAATCCCAGCGAATAAAAGCCCCTGTAAATCCAAATCAGAATCCATAACCGCTAGCATCTGAGCTCCTTCACCAGAAAATCCAGTTAAAGAAGCCATTCTACCAACTGCTAAAGCAATACCTCCAGCAACCAAAACTCCTACAGCAGTACCTATAATAGCAGAAAGAGACTTGCTATTAATCCCACCAATAATTAATAACATTGGAATAATAGTTATTACAGCACTTAAAATTGCAACTGGAACTGGAGAATAACCAGCTAATAATGCAGGTATCATTACCTTTAAAACTACTATGCTAGCCATTAATAAAGTTATTATTGTCTTAACTCCATGCCAACCACCAATTAATATCAATAAAATAATAAAAATAAGTAATAGATAAACTATTGCTCTGTCACGAGAAATATCATGTAAATAAGCCTCAGTCAACTCTCCATTAGATTCTTCCCCTAAAAGAATAACATTCATATCTTCCTCTAAATAAATATTAAAATAATGATGATTTTCAAGATATGGATTCTCTATAGTAAAAATTTGACCACGATAATCGCCTCTAGTAATAACTACCTCAGCCTGTTGAACAAATTCAAAATAATCATCTTCAGACTCTAAATCTCTAACAGATAGGACTTCTGCCCGAAAATATTCCTCTTGCATAGCCTCTGCATTATGCTCTTGAGGTTCTTCTTGATATTGTTGGACTCCCTCTTGCTTTTGGGGTAAGTCTTCAAAGTTTTCTTCATAAGCTACAACATAAGTTGTTAAACTAAATATTAATGTAATTATTGTCAGTAAGATTACTCCTTTTTTCAAAAGCTCCACCTACCTTTTATTTATTATTATAGCTAATATACTACCCCTTAATTATATTATAGAGCAATTAAAGTTCCAAGCCTCATTATAAGTCCGCCTAATAAAAAAGAAGTACTAGTTGTTAATAGCAAAACCCCTACAGCAATTGATACTTTAAACTCCCTACCTAAAATTGCTAGAACTGCTATACATGGTACATAAAATAGAGCTACTACAGCACCAACAAATAGCTGTAACGTAGTTAAATCAAGTTCCAACAAAGGCAAAACTGCTAATTCACGACGCACAATACCTAATATTAATGGCACTGCTGCTTCTGAAGGTAACCTTAACCATCCAGAAACAATAGGCTCTAAAAGCCTTCCAATAGCAACTAGAACACCCAACTCATATAACAAAGCTGCCAAAGCGATAGCATAAAACATAGCAATAGCACCATCAAAAAGATAACTCTTAATTCGAATCCATACTTTTTTACTAAGCATTGCAAATTCTGGCAACAATAATTCCGGCACTTCTATTATAAAAGGCTCTTTAGGCTGTCCCAAAAAGAAATCTAATATTAATCCAGCTATTATCAAAATAAAAATCGATAATAAAAAAAGACCGGCTACTATTAATAAAGACTCTTCAGCTAGCAAAGAGATAAATGCACCAGTTTGAGAAATACAAGGAATAGCTAAACAGATCATAGTAGAGACCATAATTCTCTCTTTTCTACTAGCTAAAGCTCTAGTAGCAGTAATCCCAGGTATAGCACAGCCATACCCTAATAGCAAAGGAATAATATTACTACCTGATAAACCAATTTTAGTTAAAAAACCATCTAACAAAATCCCTAATCGAGGCAAATATCCGCTATCTTCAAGAACACTTAAAGCTGTATAGAAAGAGATTACATATGGTAATACCAGGGCAAAAGGCCATTCTAAACCTTTAATTAAAAAGCCATATTCTCCTATTAAAATATTTCTAAATATTCCCGCTGGTACTAATCCTTCTACTACATTAATGATTACCGGAAAAATCAAATTTCTAAAGAAAGGTAATAATATATACTGTCTAACTCCCATCCCTACTCCAACTACAACAGCAAATACCAGACTTAAGATTATTACTGCTAGTAATAAGCCGGGCCAAGGTTTTATAAGCCACTTACCTAATTTTTCTCTAAACAATAGATTATTACTTTCTTTAGTCTTAGATAAAGTAGCCTGAGTAAGCTCCTCTGCCACTTTCCAATCTGCTTTTATATTTGCTATTTTATCTTCTTTCTGTTCAGTAGTTATATACTCAGCTAATAACTTCTTTACCTCTTCTACACCTCTCCCTTTAGTAGCAACTGTAGGAATAATTGGAACACCTAATTTACCTTCTAAATATCCTATATTAATCTCAGATTCTTTTTCTTCTAATAGATCAACTCTATTTAAGGCTACTATAGTAGGAAGATTCTTTTCTAGAATTTGTAATAACAAATATAAGCTACTTTCAAGATTATTAGCATCCATTACACAGACTACGACATCAGGCTTTTCAGCTAATAATTCCACTGCCACCTCTTCAGCTTCATTAGTTGCATCTAAAGTATAAGTTCCTGGAGCATCAATTAAATCAACTTGCCTTTCTGCAAGTTTAAGCGTTCCTTTTTTATATTCTATCGTTGTCCCAGCATAATTTGCCATAGCTACATCAAGACCAGTCAATCTATTAAAGAATACACTTTTACCAACATTAGGAGGACCAATTAATAAAATATTATTAGACATTATTTGAAACTACCAACCCTTATTTGTTCAGCTACTTCTCTAGCAATAGCTAAACTCCTACCATCAACTTCTGCTACTATTGGCCCGCCTAAAGGCTGAATATTCTCCAATCTTATAATTTTTCCTTGTCTAACCCCTAAAGCAGCTAATAAATTATTGTCTGGCACCTTAATTATTTTTCCTTTTCTTCCTATGGGTAATTGGTCCAGTTCTAATATATCACCTTCAACTTCTTCTGCATTGCTGTAAACATCAAAAAATACCTGTTTTTGTTGAACTCCCATTTTTTGCACCACCTTAAATATAATTTTATTAGATTAATAATCATTATCAATAGATAAGAAAATTTTTAACTCATACTTTATCGCCTAATAGAATTTTTATTGACATCCCTCACAATAACCATAAAATTTAATGCTATGATCAGTAGTCCTAAAACTATGCTTAGTCTTTAAATCGTCTTCAAAATCCTCTAATATAGAATCATTAAACTCAATTATAGTTTCACATTTTTCACATATTAAATGGTGATGGTGACTGTCCTCAGTTTCAATCTCATATCTCTTACAGCTATCATCAAAATCAAGCTGTTTAATGATACCTAGTTCAGAAAAAAGTTCTAAAGTACGATATATTGTAGCAAGACCTATGTTAGGATTAGTCTCACTAATCATACTATAGATATCGTCAGCATTTAAATGTTTACCATGATTTTCAATTAAAACTTCTAAAATTAATTCCCGTTGTGAAGTGAACTTATAATTGTTAGCAATCAGCTTAGCTTGGTACTTTTCAATTTTTTTCCCCATAAAATTTCACCTACTATAATATATTATTCAACTATAATTATACATAAGATTAAGGCTCATGTCAAAAAATAAGAGAGACTAGTATCTCAAGCCCCTCTTTATTTGCTTATTTTTTTAAAAATTCTGTTATTACATTTGATACTTTACTTACTAAATTATCAAACTCTTCTTTTATAACTTTTGATAATTTTTTTCCCCAATCATCACTTTGAATTCCAATCGTAATCAGCAATAGTTTTTTAATTGAGTCCCCATCAGTCTTCATTTGCAAATAATTAATCTCAGCTGGATTTATTATATCATAAACTGTATCAATTACTATCACTTTTTTGCTATCAATACTCTGCAATAGCTGATATAAATCTCTACCATCTTTTCCGGCATTGATAAATATTAGTCTTTTACAGTTAGAAAATATTTCTTCTAATCTTTCTATTAAATAAATTGCTAATCCCTTATCAGATCTTCTCACATCTCCTAAACCCATTACCGCTAACTCGCAACTCATATAACCACCTATCTTTTATAGAGAATTATAGCTCATTATAATTATTGCCAGTTAGCAGTTATTTTATTCATTTTTATCAATAGTTTTTATTGCATTTAAAGCAGCAAGTTGCCCTTCGCCAACTGCTTTGCTAATTTGTAATGGACTTCCCACACAATCTCCTGCAGCATATACTCCATCTATATTAGTAGCAAAAGAGCTATCTACTTTAATATAACTATCATTTAACTCAAGTCCATTAAGTATTTCATTTGCCGGGATACTCTCTCTTAAAATAAAAATCCCATCAACAATTAATTCGTCTTTATTAAATTTAGCTACCATCTTATCTTCCTTATCAATCTCTTTTATATCTTGATTAATCAGCTTAATTTGACTATTTAGTTCACCAATATCATCATAATCTGCTATATAAAAAGTATTTCCTGCTACATCAGCTAAAAAATTAGCTTCTTCTTCATGATGCCTACTATCACTAACTACTAAGACATCTTTATCTTTATATAAGCGACCATCACAAGTAGCACAATAACTTATCCCTTGACCAACATAATCAGCTTCTCCACTAATTTTAGCCTCTTGTACTACGCCAATTGCTAAAATTATTCTTTTAGCTTGATAGTTATCACTATTAGTAGTTATAGTAAACTGCTCACCCATTGGAAATATCTGAATTACACGTTCTTTAACTATAGGCACTTCTAAATCTTTAACATGATTAATAAATCTAGTTGCTAATTCATCTCCTGAAATATTACTAAAACCAAGATAGTTATCTATTTCAGGTGCCCAAGTAATTTTTTTAGCTATTTTACTACCTTCAAAGATAACTGCAGTCTTATTTCTAGCATAACAATTAATAGCAGCAGACATTCCTGCCGGACCTGAACCTATAATTGCAACATCATAAATTTCACTCAATAAAGACACCTCTTTTTTACTTTTTTATATATTATCACGTAATATTTTTTTCAATTCTTCTGTTGTTAATACCTCACCTTGAAATTTAACTTCTTCATTTATAGCAAGAGCAGGTGTTCTTCTTATACCATCAGAAGTTATTTGATTTAAATCTTTAACTAATTCTAGCTCAACTTCAATCTTTAATTGCTCAATAGCCTGCTCCAGATTCTCAATTAGCCTTACACAATTTTTACATCCTGGACCATAAACTTTAACTTGCAATCTACTCCCCCCTACCCTCTTAAGCATCTAGCTCTTTTTTAGTCTCTTCTATTTCCTCTAAAATTATTTTTTCTACCAAGTTTATTACCTTGACTATTTTTTCATTTGGCAAAGAATAATAAACTTGTAAGCCATCTTTTTTGCTAGTTACGAGTTTATTCTGTTTAAGCTTATTTAAGTGTTGCGAAATATTAGACTGGCTTTGACCTAGCTCTTCATAAATCTCACAGACACAAAGCTCTTCTTTGGCTAATAAATTTAAGATTTGAATTCTAATAGGATGTGCTAAAGCTTTAAATAGGTCAGCCTCCATTTGAGCTAATAAAGCCACTTAAATCATCCTTTCTAACTAATATTTAACTATGTAGCTATATCTAAACTTATTTAATCCTACAATTCTAGAATTGACAAATTACAACAATTCAATCAAGCGCTTACTCTCTATTTTCTCCTTAATTGTCTCTAAATCTTTAGCTAAATTACTCTCAACAACTGCTATCATTGTCCCCTCTACTAGCGGAGCATTAGTGATTACAACTTTTTCTAAGCCCTCCAACATCAAAACTTCAAGTGCTGTTTTAGAGTTCATCAAAGAACTACCAACATCGCCAATAATAATTACTCCATCATCATTATAAATTTCTTTTACAGCTTCAACAATCTGATCTATATCAGTTCCTATTCTTCCATCCTCACTACCTCCAATAGAGATTAAAGGCACTTCGCGAGGAACTAATTCTTTGGCTAATTCATCTAATCCTTCAGCAATTTTTTTACTATGAGAAACTGCAATTATTCCAACCACTTTCTAACCCCCCTTTTATCTATCTAATAGACTCATTTCTTAATCCTGCTTTTATTTTATCAGACTTTAGTAAAAATTTCATCTTTTATTAGAAAAAATCTAACAATTAATATTGCATTTTATTACATTTTTTACCCACAAAAGAATAAAAGGCAATAAAAAAACATCTAGCAATAAGCTAGATGTTTTTTTATTGCCTTTTAAAGAAAGAAATCTATCAGCAAACCATTTTGACCAAAAGAAAATGGAGAGGTTAATCTACCTGCTTGATTATAAAACCCCATACCTCCTAGTTCAAGTAAGCTAATCTCTTCTGATTCAGAATCTCTTGTTTCCATAAACTGCGAAGGAGAAGTTCTTAGAGTATCTTCAGCCAATCTTTCTACTTGTGAAGCAAAACCTATTCTACCACCTAATCTGCTTTCTACTCGATCTACATCTCCACTAAGGCTATCCTCTAGTCTTTCTTCAGATATTGATAGTTGACCTTCTCTATTCACTTCAACGCCTATGCTTCTTAAATCACTACTTTCAAACCGAGCTAAATTAGTAAATCTGTCTTGTAGTTGATCTAAATCTCCATTAGTCGCACTATCTTCCATAAAAGTAATCGCTTCATTAAAAGCTGAAACAAAATCTTCTATTCCCTCTTGTATAGTTTCGGTATCACTCTCAATTTCGACTGTAACTTCACCAGTATCTAAAGCATCTATTTCTACTTCGCTTTCATCAACTCTAATTTGATCTCCTAAAACTTCAAACTCATCTGCTTCTAATCCAGCTATTTCTACTACCGCATCACTAGCTTCAGTCACAGTTTCTAATTCAAGTTGGGATAATAAATCTCCTGATCCGCTTATATCTTCAACTATAAACTCTTCTTGACTCCCAACTTCATCAGAAGTGATTTCTAAACTCACTTCCTCATTCTCTTCTATAACTTCAGCACTAATGTCTAATTCTAAGGCATCAATCTCTTCTCCTAACCTTGTTAAAACTTCAATATTAGTATCGTCTTCATCAACTTCAAGATTAAGAGTCTCTTCTACCCCAGCTTGCTCAAAACTAAGCTCAAATTCACCTGTTTCAAAATCAAGTTCATCTCTTTCAAATTCAGCTGAAATATCTTCTTGTGCTCTAGCAAGTTCTTCAATCTCTAATTCTAACTCCTGTCTTTCTGCACCATCCTCTACAGTAGCTGTTGCTACTTCCGTATCAGAAACTTCTACACTTCTTAAATCAAAAGCTGAAATCTCAAACTGATTAGAACTAACTAAATCACCAGCAGTAATCTCTAGTTCACCTATAGTAGAACGAAAATCTACAGCAAACTCAGCTAAATCACCTCTTGTAGAAATCTCTTCTTGTCGGGATAAATCCGTACTGCCCATACGTTGCATCATATCAGCTTGGTTTATCTGTTCTAATAATTGTTGCTGCATGTCTCTGTCTTGGTTAAATAACGGGGATACATCTCTGTTAAAGTCTATTCTATCAACCATCTCTATCCCCTCCTTTCGTGAAGCTATTCTTTCTTCCTCTAAGCTCAATACTATCTTGATAATTAATTACATTCTTATTTTATACTATAATTATATCTTAATTTTCACACAATTTCAACATTTATGAAAATCTGATCTTATATATATTTGATTTAATTTTTCTAATAATGTATAATTTGAACCATGATTAATAAATAATTACTGGAGTGAATATAAAGATGAAACTAATTAAAAATATACCTTGGTTAAAAAAACTCATTTTTGAAAATTCAAGAAAAAAATGGGCGAATGAAAAATATAATCGAATAAAACAGTATTTAAAGCAAGAAGATAGCATTATTGATATTGGAGCAGGAAAATGTGCTTTAAGTTGGATTTTAAAAAATAAAGGCTATAATATAACATCACTTGATGTAACAAATCTTAGTTTTTGTGAAGATATTGAGCCTATCATCTATGATGGGGAAAATATCCCTTTTGCAGATAAGAAGTTTGATACAGCTTTATTAATTACTGTCTTGCATCATACACCTAAACCTAAAAAGATTATTAAAGAAGCTACAAGAGTTGCCGATGATATAATTATTATTGAAGATGTCTATGAAAATTCACTACAGAAATACCTGACCTATTTTGCTGATAGTCTCTTTAATTTTGAATTTATTGGACATCCTCATAGTAATAAAACTGATAAAGAATGGCAAGAATTATTTAGAGAATTAAACCTTAGTTTAATAGATAAAAGAGAGGATACTATTTTAAATTATTTTAATCAAGTAAGCTATCATTTAAAAACAAATAAGAAGAGCAAGTAGTCTAGACTACTTGCTCTTCTTATTTGACCATGCAGTAAAAATAATCTCTTTAAACTTCTTTACATCTTTAATCTTAGTTGGAATATTAATTACTCTGCTATCTTTTTTATTATCCTTTTTTCCACTTTGAAGAATTATCTTTCCTGTTTTTAAGTCTTTAATTTGAGATTCTAGATTATAATATTTATCTGCATAAAGTTCAGGATGAGTAATATATAAAGCGGATACTAAATCCCACAGATAAAATCCATTTTGACCAATCAATTCTTGACCATAAAAATACCATTCTCTGATATAATCAGCTATATATTGATGATTTGATCTTACATAGTCCCAATCTTGTTGATTAAAAAAAGCATCCAAACATAGATTGCCAGTAGCTAAAGTTACTTTTACCTCTGCCTCTAGGGCCAACTTAGCTGCCTCAGGATCACAAGAAAGATTTAATTCCTTAACCTCTTTCTCATTGAATTTAAGTGCTTCTGTCACTCCACCCATCAATACTATCTCTTCAAAATAATTAAAGAAGTTATCATCTATTTGATAAGCAGCTTTTAAATTAGTCAAAGCCCCAGTTGCTAATAGAGTAATATCTTCCGCAAATCTTTTAGCCTCCTTAACTAGAAATTTAGCAGCGGCAGTATCTAAATCATTCTTATCTTTAGCTCCTGAATGAAAAGGTATCTCACTAATTTCTAATTCTTTTAACATCTGATTAGTAGCTTGATTTACATCTTTTAAAGTACTATTTCCAAATACAGTAGTTATTCCTTTAATCTCAACATCCTCTCTACCTAATAGATAAAGTAAAGCTAAACCATCATCAACATCTTTTTCTTTAATCCCCATGGTATTATCACAATCAAATAATATTTTTCTCATTTTTTATCATTCCTTTTAAGTAAATTCTGGAAATAAATCAGCTAAAAACTCTGGCTGCAAATAAGCCTCTATTGTTTCAAAAGTATCTTGATTTTTTAGTAATCGATCTGGTTTTTGATATTCAATCCAGGCCATAGCAGACCAAGATATACCTCGCATTGCTGAGAACTTATCAAAAACTTCTAGTGCTTCTTTTACTTGTTGAAATCTATTATTAAATCCACGTTGATTACAATAGGCTCGAATAAATCTATCCTTATCTTTTGCTGTCATCTTATAATCAGTCTTCCACAAGGTAGTTGTAGGCACCCTAAAATGGCTTAAATCCTGTAAGGGAGAGGTTAGTAGAGGTTTCTCCCAATCAACTAAGTAAGCATCATTATTTTTATCATCAATTAAAAAATTACCTGAGTTAACTTCTGTGTTGACAATAGAGTACGGTAATAAACTCATAATATCAGACTCTTTATCTTTTAATCTATCTAATCCAGTTATCATATCTTCTAAAAACTTTTTAATCTCATATTTCCCTAATGAAGAATTAAGATATTTAGGAATTAAGTTAGAACATTCTCTCCAAATCCCAGATAATGGTTTATCTTCTGTGATTAATTTATTCTCCTGCTGAACAGAGACTTGATGAACCTTAGCTAAAACTTGGGCTGCCTGCTCTAAATCTTTTCTATAATCTAAGCTTCTCCCGGGAAGATATTCCATTACTAACATTCCAAATGATAAAGTACTGCAACTATCGTCTAGTAAGACTGGTGAAGGTGTTACTTGCGATTCTTCTAAATATTCTAAGGCTTGATATTCATACTTAATCTGATTATCTAAATGCATCTGGCTTCCAGTATTTAAGCGTAAAACAAACCTTTCCTTAGCTGTTTCTAACAAAAAGTTAATATTATACTCACCTTGGGCTAAAAATGAAACCTGTGGAGTCTGCTTAAGTTTTAATTCTTGCTTAAAATTCTCCCTAGTTACATAACTTTCAACCTGCTTTAATAGCTCCTCACTACTTAGCCTGTTTTTCATAGTTTTCTTCTCCTTTAGCCCTAAGCTTTCTTAAGATACCCCCTACTATTTTAGCAGTAGCTCGCGGATAAATCTCCCATTGATTTTTATGCTCCAACTCTCTATGTAAGTCAAGTAATTCAGGATATAAATCTATATCTGACCATGTTTTAACTAGACCATAACTTAAATCATGAGCTTTAATAGCTTTAATAGTAGCTTTTAAAACATCATTTTTACCAAATATTATATTATCAAACAAGAATGGTCTTGCTTCCTTGCTAGCTAATAAATAATATCCCCCATCTTGAGAAGGGCCAATCACAAGATCATTCTTGGCTAATTTTTTAATAGCAGATAAAATAATACTAGGTTGTAAAGTAGGTAAGTCACTACCTAAAATAATTTGATAATCATTTTCTTGAGCTACATAGGCTGAGGCATTATACATCCTTTGGCCCAAGTCTTTACCCTGTTGAGCAAAAGTTTTAAACTCTTTTGCTACTATAGCATTAAACATTTCCTCTGTCCCTACAGGAGTATAGCTTAAATATAGATTAATATCTGCTCTATTCTTGCCAAGCTGCATTAACATTCTAGAGATATCTTCTAGAAATGCTTGGTGCAATTTAGCACATTCTTTAGCAGTTAAATCTGTTTCTAACCTAGTTTTAGTCTTACCTGGAATTGGTGCGCGACTCATTAAAATAATCCCAATTGACATAAGCTCACCTCGCTTTTATGTATTAGTTATTTTTAGCGTGCATCTCGATAAATTTCTTTTAGCTTTGCTGGTTTAACCCCTAGTAAGTATAAAAACTTAATCTTATGCATTAAAAATATAGTCTTCCAAATACCAAACTTATGCCACCTGCGAGCTGAAGTATATATCTTTTCTGACAAATAGGCTAACTTACCTCTTTTAGCCATTTTCTTTGAAAACTCCCAATCTTCCATCAATTCTATCTCGGGATATCCGCCTAGCTCATCGAAAATAGCCTTACGAATAAAAATCCCTTGATCACCAAACATAATCTTAGCATAACGAGCTCTCAAATTAGAAGACCAAGATATAAAACGTAAGGGCCAAGCATCATCAGTAATCTTTAAACTAAAGCAGCCGCCAATAATTTCTGGATCTTCTAAAGCAGTTTTAATAGCTAATAATGCACCATCTTCTAATTTAGAATCACTATGTAGGAAAAAAAGTATCTCCTTAGTGGCATTTTTAGCTCCTAGATTTAGCTGCTGGCCTCTACCCTGCTCCGCCTTATAAACCTTATCTGCTAAACCTTTGGCCAACTGATAAGTATCATCTGTACTTCCACCATCTACAACAATAATCTCTTTCTCTACTCTTGATTTATTAATCTCTTCTAAAGTGGAAATAATAGTCTCTTCTTCATTAAAAGTCGGAATAATAATCGATATTCCAGAATCCATCTTAATCACTCCATAAACCAAATATTTTCTAAAGCAACTCTCACTTTAATCTTAGTAGAAACTTCAACTGAAGATTGGGATAAAGTAGTTGCAGATATAATCTTCTCATTAGCTAATGATAGCTTATAATGAATCCTCTCACCTACAAATTTTCTCCCCTTAACCTCTGCTTCTAACTCTAAATACTTATCACTAGAGGAATTTCTATTAAACTCAATAAATTCCGGTCTAATCATAGCAGTAGTTATCTTACTAGCAGAAACTCTAGTATTATCATTAACAGGAATTTCAGCATAATCACAAATGAATTTCCCATTCTCTACCTTGCCATTAAAGTAATTCGCCTTACCGAAAAAATCAGCAACGAATTTATTACTAGGTCTTTTATATAATTCCTCCGACTTACCATATTGCTGAACCTCACCTTGATTCATAATAGAAATCTTATCAGCAACTAGCATAGCCTCTTCGCGATCATGAGTTACAAATATAGTAGTCATCTTTTCTTTAAGATGAAGTTCACGAATCAATTTTTGCATATCTTCTCTTAGATTTGCGTCTAATTTTGAGAGCGGCTCATCTAATAACAAAACCTCAGGCTCAATAGCTAAAGCTCTGGCTAAAGCAACCCTTTGACTCTGCCCACCAGAAAGTTCATCTGCTCTATAATCTTGATAGCCAGGCAAATCAACCATCTCTAGTAACTCTTTTACTCTCTCTTTTCGCTTAGATTTTTTTACCCCGCACATCTTGAGACCAAAGGCAATATTATCTTCAACATTTAAATGAGGAAAGAGAAGTTGCTCTTGAAATAAAAGTACAGCATTTCGCTTCTCAGCTGGGAGAGATAAAATAGAAGAACCATCAAATAATATCTCTCCTGCATCCGCAGCTTCTAAGCCTGAAATTATCTTTAGTGTTGTTGTTTTTCCGCAACCAGAAGGGCCAAGTAAAGCTACTAACTCTCCTGCTTCAATATTTAAATTAATCTTGTTTAATACTATTTCATCAGAAAATTCTTTAGTCAAATTCATAATTTTTATCTCAACCATTTTCACTACTCCTTAGCAACTGAATATTATTAATTATCATTACATATAAAAATACTTATTTTCTACTCTATCATTATTTAAGGTCTTCTCTAAAATAAAAATAAAGAATAATACTCCTAAAATAAAGACCCAGCTATAAACAGAAGCTAAAATTCGATTTCCCTGTTCTACTAATGGAAATAAAACCATTGGATATGTAACTACTCTACCTTCCCCCATTAAAAACGTCAAAATATACTGGCTAAAAGAGATAATAAATGCCATAATAGCTCCTGCAAAAATACCAGGCTTAATCAAAGGCAGAGTAATATAGAAAAAACGCTGCCATAAATTCGCTCCTAAAACTTGGGCTTGTTCTTCAAATTTCTTTCCACTACCTTCAAAAGTATGGGTTAAAATTTTAACTGTATAGGGGATAGTTGGTATTAAATGAACAAGAACAACTCCCCATCTTGTCCCACTTAATCCATACCGCATAAAATTAATATGAATTCCCATAGTCACAGCTAAAGGGGGGACAATAATTGGAGCTAATACTAAAAGTTTAATCAGCTCTTTACCTTTAAACTGATACAGGGCCAATGCCTTAGCAGCAGGAACACTGACTGCCAAAGATAAAAATACAACTCTAATCCCAATCAGAAAGCTCTCTTTTAATCCATCCCATGCTCTAATTGAAGTTCTACTCTCAAAAGAGAAAAAATCCCTCCATACCTCTAAACTGAAACTCTGAGGCAGTAAATGAGGCCAAGGCCAATCCTGAGTAATTGACCAGATTGCTAAAAATAGCAAGGGTAAAATTAGGGCTAAAAATATACCATATACGATAGTTAATCTTATTATATTAATAAATTTTTCTTTAGACAACCCTGACCCTCCTTAAAAATACTTTTTAAAAGATTTACACTAATCTGTATTATTACCTAATAGTCTTTTAGCCTCAGCCATCCTCTGTAAAGCAGTAAAAAATACCGCAACAGCATAAAAGATAGCAATCCCTAAAATCTGATCAGGAAAGATTAGCATTAAGGTAAATAGTATAAACCCTTCCGTCCTTTCTGCAAATCCAGCCTGATAATAAAAAGATTTAATCCCTTCTTTTTTAGATAAATTACCTACAGTTAAGAAAATAGTCATTGATAAAATAATACTACAAGTCATTAAGATAAAATAAAATTGAATATCAGGAAACTTTAAGGCTAAAGCAATAATAAATGATACCTCAACAAAACGATCAAAAGTAATATCCATCAAAGTTCCCCAAGAACTTGTATTACCCGATTCTCTTGCCATTGATCCATCAACAGCATCTAAAAAGCCTGATAACCAAAGAAAAATAATTGCTAATAAAAATTCTCCAAAATAAACAAATACTCCGCTAAATATGCCTACTAAAAATGCAATCCAGGTCACTCCATTAGCAGTTAAACCAAGTTTTAATAATCTATCTCCAAACCCAGAAATTAATGGTTGGACAAATTTACGAGCTTTGCTATCTAGCATCTTTATCACTCCTTATTTTCTGATTAAGAATCATCTTATATCAATCTTAACTAAATCAGCCGCTACAAAATATCAACAGCATAACTAAGTAATTTTTTGTAAATAAAGATTAAGCAAATACAAATCAGAGCTAAAATGACTGTGATAGCCATTGCATAAGGACGTTGCATTAAATCTAAACTAGAGAATCTCTGATAAGCTAAAATTGGTAAAACTCTTGGTTGTGTTGGCCCTAATAATAAAGGAATCTCAAAAGCTCCAAAACAGAAAGCAAAAACAATAATAAAAGCTGTTCCAATACTAGGTAATGTTAGTGGTAAATATACGTGCCAGAATACTTGTCGCTCACTTGCACCTAAATTTAGAGCTACTTCCTCCCAAGAATTATTAATATTTTTCAAGATAGTATATGTAATTAGAGTAACAAAAGGAATCTGCTTCCATAAATACGAAAATATAATACCAATCCCTAAGCGATCAAAAACAAGATAAGGGAATTGAGTCATCTCTTTAATAAATCCTAAATGATAAGAAATCCGAGCTAACAGACCACTTTGAGTAAATAATAAAAAAATCATTAATGAGACTACTATATGAGGTACAATAATTGGCAACTTATAAAATACTGTTACTAACTTATGTTCTTTAGGCAACTTAAAGATTTGATAGGCTAATAAGACACCTATTATAACTGATATAACTGATGAAAAAAACGAAATATAAAAGCTATACTGTAAAGATAATAAAAAAGCCGGATCACTTAAAGTCTCAGTATAATACTTTAGAGTTACCTCTTCTAGACCTAACAGGGGGAAATAGCCCAAGCTCTGGGCTATTGCTGAAATAACTCCCCCCAAAAAAAGGCCTAAGAGTACCAATAATACTGGTAATAGCAATAAATAAGGTTTTATAAATGAATATTTTTTTAAATTCACAGCTAATCCTCCAAATAATTATTGATTAACTACTCTATCCCATTCTTCTTCCATAATTGGTAAGGCTTCAGCAGGCATTTCTGGTAATTTATGTTCATCTAAAACCTCCTGTGGCAAAGTTGCTTTACCAACATCTACTTGCTCCACTTTCTCTTGCTCACTAGAACTTAGTTTATCATAACTAAAGACCGGTAAATCACCCCATACATCTGGATCATACTTATTTAATTGAGCTTCAAAGCTGAGTAAAAAGTTAGCTAATACTAATCCACCCGGTGTATTAGGAGCATTAAAAGGAATTGCTACATAATGAGTATCAGCTATAGTCCCATTTTCTAAAACAAAAGTTCGAGCTGTGTCAGGGAAATTACCATCTCTAATTTCACCTGAAGTTGAGATTGAGCTATAAGACATTGTAGACATCAACTCACCATCAACAAACATATTATTCATCTGAGCAGTTGTAGATGGATAAGTTTCACCCTCTCGCCATAAATAAGGTTTTAACTCTTTTAAAAACTCTAAAGCTGGCTGAATCTGCTCTCTAAATTCTTCTTCATCTTCAATCTCTTGAAACTGTTCATACCCACCAGCAAGCTCATAGATAATATGACGTACAAAAACACTACCCGTAAAATTAGTTGTTGGATCAGGGTAAGTAAACTGGCCAGGATTCTCTTTAATCCAATCAATGAACTCATCAAAAGTATAAGGTGCTTCTTCAGTTCTTGCTTTATCATAAGTCATAGTAAATTGTGCTTGTCCCCAAGGAGATTCATAACCATCAGTTGGATGTCCATAATCATAAGTTATCTCTGGACATTCACCATCAACATACTTTTGATAATTAGGCAATTCTTCAGCATAAGAACCAAATAACAGACCATTTTCTTTAGCATTTCTAAAATTTTCACCATTAATCCAAACTAAATCAATACTTCCTTCCTCTCTACCAATCTCTTTCTCATTTAAAAGTTGATTTAAATAATCATCAGGTCCCATAGGAATCCAGTTTAGCTCAATATCATACTCTTCTTCTAAACGAGATGCAGCATACTCTTCAATCCAAGTATTAATTCTTTCATCTCCACCCCAGCCATAAAAATTAACTTCAGTTCCTTCAGCTAATTCTTCAATTTCAGACCAGTCTTTTTCAGGAAGATTTTCAGCAGTTATCTCATCAGCTTCATCAACCTCATCAGCTGCTCCACAAGCTAATAATACAAAACTCAAACTTAACACTACAGTAACTAAGATAATCTTTTTAAACATTTTTCTTATCCTCCTAATTATTTATACTTTTTAAAAGTAACTTTTTTTTATTATAACATAAAATCTCTTAAAAAAAAGACCTACATTTAGTAGGCCTTTAAATCTATTATTCTGCTTCTGCTTCTTCCATCATATCGTCGCTACCTAAAAACTTAGGTAATAAAGAAAGACCTACAATTAATATTCCTGCAATACCTATATAAATCAGAATCTGCATTGGGCTCTCTCCATCAGCAAGAGCTGATGCCATTAATATATACGCAGTTGTTCCTGGTAACATAGCAAGCCAAGTAACAATAAAGTAAATTGGTAAACCAATATCAGTTAAGCCATACACATAATTTTGTAGGTTAAAAGGAAAAACCGGCACTGAACGAGTTAATAGTAACATTCTCCAACCATTCTTTTTAACCCCATCATCAATCTTTTTAACCTGTTCATTACCTTCAATCCAGCCCTCTACCATATCACGAGCAGCATATCTACCAATCAAAAAGGCCAATGTTGCTCCTACTGTTGAACCAACCGAAGCATAGATAATTGCTGGAATAGTAGGGAATACTATACCACCTAAAATTGCAACTGGCAATCCAGGTAAGAAAAAGACACAAGCCGCAACCCAAATTAAGATATAAACAATCGGTGCAAAAACTCCAAAGTTAGTCACCCAATTTCTTAATTGATCAATTCCATCCATACTAATATACTGATCTAAACCAAAATACCGTGCTAAACCAACAGCAACTACAAGTGCAAGAACAATGCTAATTAATTTCTTCTTATTACCTTTTTTTTCTTCTGGCTTTGACATTTTATAATTCCTCCTCAAAAATAATCATTATTTTAATACGTTTTGAATCTCTTTTTTAGACTTGTATCTATTAATCCAACCTTTTACACTACCAGTTACTTCAGGAAAGTCAGATTCAGAATCCCAAGTATCACCAAAAATCAAATCTAAAATATGAACTGCATTCTTACCACCATCAACCATTGAAGCTCGACATGCAGCACAATAAGTCACTATATAATCCGTCTCAAACTCTTCTGTTCTACGCTTCTTTACTCTATCCGCTAATTCAGGATTAGCAGGCACTACCATACCACCAAAACCACAACATCTAGTACCAGCTTTACTATGAGCTGGCTCTTCAGTCTCATAACCTAGCTCCGCTAATATCCAACGAATCCCTTTATGAATATCATCTCTATCTCTAGTTGAGCAAGAATCATGGACTCCAATAACTATATCGCTATCTTTACCTTTGCCTACCGTACCCTCTGGCATTCCAATCTCTGGCATTAGAGACCATAAAGAAGTTACCTTCTGTTTAGGACTATACTCTGACATAGTTAGATAACAAGATTGACAAGCAACTATTATTTCTTCAGCCCCTAATCTATTAATCTCAGCCTGTAACTTTGAATATCGTTCCTTAAACTTTTTATACTTTCCTACTGCTTTTGTCGGTTTCCCACAACAACTTAATATTGCTCCAGTTCCTGGTAACTTATTTTTTAAATACTCTACTGTTCTACCAACAGCTTCAGGATTGTAATTAGATAAACTGCACCCAGGAATAAATACTCGTTTAGTATTATTCATCTTATTTTGCCTCCTCGTCTTTTGCCGGAATTGTAGTTGTAAAGAAGTTAGAAAATCCTAATCTCTGATGCCATTTAATAGCTCCATGTCCCTTCATTGGAGATTCACCATCATTATTTTCAACGATAGCATTTCTAATTGCCATAAAACTATCTTTTAATTTAAACTCATGAGGACAAACTATTGTACATTGACTACACATATTACAAGAATAGAATACAAGTGGAGAAACTTCATCCTCTTTAATATCCATAAATAAATCCTTAGGAGACATACAGAAATCACCTAACATTTCACATTCTTTCATACAGTTTTTGCACTCACACTCTAAACAACGTTCTGCTTCTCCTCTAGCCTCAGATTTATCAAAGCCTAATTCTACCTCTTTAAAGTTATTTCTTCTTGCTTCAACATCTATCATTGGCATATCTATTCTTCTACGTATTGGTTCATCATCTGCTAATTCTTTCTCCAACCAAGTCTCATAACTTCCTTCATACTCTCTATTCTTTTCAATATCTGCTCCTTTAAAATAACGATCAATTGAAGTGGCTACCTTTCTACCATGTGCCATTGCTTCTACTGCTAATACAGTACCAGCACAATCACCACCAACAAATACATGCTCTTTGCTAGACTGTAAAGTAAGCTCATTGTATTCTTCTAGATCAGAGTCATCTTCAACAAAAGAGTCATCAGTAGTCTGTCCAATAGCAAAGATAACTTTATCTGCCTCAATCTCCTTTAACTCACATACATCATACTTAGGGTTGAAATTACCATCTCCATCAAATACCTCATTACATTTTTTAAGACTGATACCCTCTACTTTATCTTCACCTTCAATCTTCATTGGCCCCCAACCAGAATACATCTTAATTTCTTCCTCTACAGCATCTTCAATCTCCCATAAGTGAGCTGGCATCTCAGAAAAATCTCTTTCAAGGCAGGTTAAACTTACCTCTTCTGCTCCAAGTCTCCAAGCAGTTCGAGCAGCATCAATCGCTACATTACCACCACCGATGACTACAACTTTGTCACCCGCTTCAACTTCAACCTCTCGGCTTTCAAAAGATGCATTTCGTAAAAAGTCTGTAGCCGCTAAAACACCATCTAAATCTGAACCATCTATAGGAAGGATTATACTATCTTGCTTCCCAACCGCTGCAAATACAGCATCATAATCTTCTTCTAGTTTAGCAAAGGAAATATCTTCGCCAACTCTAGTATTTAGTTTTATTTCCACTCCTAGCTTTTCTAAAATACTGTACTCTTCATCAATTACATCATAAGGCAATCTATACGAAGGAATCCCAGTTCTTAACATTCCTCCTACACCTGGTAATGCTTCATAAATAGTAGCCTGATGACCTTTCTTACGCAAATCATAAGCTGCTGTTGCTCCAGCTGGCCCTGAACCAATAATAGCAACACTTTTTCCGGTATCATCTCCAACTGAAAGATCCCAATCTTCTGGATCATCTGCTATATCAGAAGCAAATCGCTTTAAATTTTTGATTGATAAAGCACTCTCAACCTCATTTCTTTTGCACTCGTCTTCACACGGATGAGCACAAATCCTCCCCAAAATGCCTGGGAAAGGGGTAGTGTCTCTAATTATCTCTATTGCTTTCTTATACTCGCCTTCTCCAATTGCAGTAACATAAGCTTGAACATCAATATGCAATGGGCAGGTTGACTCACAAAATGGTGGAGCATCACCCATACAATCTTCAACTATTTCATCAATTTGATTACGTAAATCCTGATCAACTATCTCTTTTGCTAACAATATAAACCCTCCTTAATTAGTGAAAGATATACTTTTCACAATCTTCATTAGTAATTATATGTTTTTTATTTTAATTTGTCTTTATAAAATAAGCATAATTTAGAGATATCTTTTTGTATTAAACTACAAAATTAATAATTTATCATATTTGCTAATATCTTACTGCCGCTAAAAACACCTAGCATAACAAAAGGTAGATATAGCCATCCATTCAAGCTTAGCGAAGATATAGCACTGTATAATCCACCAATATTACAACCTATAGAAACTCTAGCTCCATATCCCATTAGCCATCCACCAAATAAAACAGTTAAAAATTGTTTCTTATTTTTTAATCTCTTAATCTTAAATCTTCCTGCCAATAAAACAGATAATAAAGCCCCTAAAATAATACCTAGATTTGACCAGCTTCTGATATCTAACCAGGGAGGTGTATAAGAGTAATAATTCCAAGCTTCCCAAGTATTAATTTCAACCCCTAAAACACTTAAAGCCCAAGCACCAACACGGGTAAAGCCTGTAGTTACTGCCCAGTATTCACCAGTCAAAAAGAGATAGATAATATTGATAACTCCTAATAAGACTCCACCTATCCAGTAGGGCCAAGGACGAGAAAAGATCTTAATCAACAGACTATCATCATCTTGTTTTGATAATTTTAATTTCCCATTCACCAAAATCCACCTCTTTAATTTCTACTGTATACTTCCTCTTTCTTGCCCATTCTGGCACATTATTCATTGCACATGTATGATCTACTTCTATAATTAATTCTTCTCCAACAGACAACTGATTTATCTTCTTTTCTGCCTTCAATAAAGGAAGTGGACATGGTTCACCAATACAATCAACTCTTTTAGACATTTTAATCTTCCTTTCCTATTTTGAAAATTTATACTTTTCCCAGAAATAAAGTGCTATATATAATACTAATAGAATAAAAACTTGCCCAATTATAGCTGATGACCAATCAGTTAAATCCGACAGATGACTTACTCTATTATTCCATTTCAAATCATACCAAAAGGATGCATCGACTGCTCCATGTACAGAACCAAATATAAACCCAATCAGAGCAATAAACTGTAACTGATATCCTTCTCCAAAGCGCATTAAAGTTCCAGAAGCACACCCACCACTAACTGCTGCTCCAAGACCAAAGATAAAAGCCCCAATAGGAATATGCCAACCCAACTCTAATATCTTTCCTGATAACTCTAAACCTTGCACAGCTTGACTATATTGAAAAACTCCAAAACCAATTGTAGTTATCATTAAAGATAAAATAATTGCTCTAGTTAGCTCAGTTAGGCCAAATAAAAAAGGATCTCGTAAAGCAGCGGTAAAACAGATTCTTGAGCGATGAATTATAAAACCAACTAATAAACCAAAAATTAAGGAATAAGATAATTCAGCAGCAAAAGTATTTAAATAAAATGATACACAGAGTAATACTATAAATAATATTACACCTACAACAGGTTGTAGATTATAATTTTTCTTACTTATCTTATCTGTTTTCATTTCCACTTAACTCACCTCTTAATCAGTATCTAATATGAATTTATAAATCTTATAGGCAATAAGCAAATTTAAAGTTTTTTCATAATCATCAAGTTTAAGCCCTAAAATTTCTTCAATCTTTCCGATACGATACCTTACTGTATTCGGATGCACATGAAGTCTTTCTGCTACAGCTTTAACATTTCTCTCTTCTAAATAAGCTCCCAAAGTTTTTAACCAGTTATTATCAGTCTCTTGGTCGGACTTAATTAAATCGGCTAAAAACTCATCCACAAATTCAAGCAACTCTTCCTTTTCTACATGCCATAACAGACGCAAAACCCCTAAATCATCATAGAGAAATGAATTATTTACTTCGTTTGTAGTCTTTAAAAATTCAAGTGTGTATTTAGCTTCTTGAAAGCTATCTGACAAGAACCTACAGTCCCTAACAAATTTTCCACCACCAATTGCTATATCTGCTTTCTGAAAATTTTGTTGTATCTTTTTATAAATTAATTCTATATCATTTTTAATCGCTTCACTCTTATCTGAATAATGAATTAATAACACAACATCATCATTATAATTAAAAATAATATATTTTCGGGCAACGTTAGTCCTTATAACCCGATGCAAATTACGAATTATCTGTTCTTGTACTTCATAAAAGTATAAAGAGCATTCATCACATTCATCATCATTCTCATCAGGAAGATTGATATCTAAAACAAACAATTGATAATTTAAACTCAAATCCCAACCCGCTAGTTCTCCCCGCTTAATTAAGCCTTCTTTATCATCACTGCGACCTTCAACTAAGTCAGTAACTAATTCATTATTACATTTACGGGCCAAACTCTGCACCAAACAATTTTGGTGCAACTTTAAAGCCAAAGCAAAAGTTGCCTGCATAATAGCTATATAATCTTTCTTATTAACTCTTTCTTTTTCAATAACTACTAAAAAACCTAAGGTTTGGCTCCCATGCTTTAATCTTGTATGTAACTCATTTCTATAATCACCTTGATAATGGTATTTATTTCTTTCAATTTCTAAATCCAGTTCAGTAGATACCTCTTTTATTTTTTTTAATTTCTTCTCTTTTAAATACTGGTATATATCTTTTTCCTCTTTAGCTTCAGGTGAAACATACATTGCATCTTCTTTATATTTATCTAAGATTATAACTGGATTATTTATTTCTTCTACTAACGCATTACATAAGGTTCTAAGTCCACCATCAGCAAGTAATATTTTTTGGTATTTTCTCTGCAATCTAAGAACCTCTTTTTTACTCATAAGCTTACCACTCCTATTTTCTTAAATTAAAGTAGTTAATATCACAAAAACATACATCACATATTATATTAAAACATACTTTAACAAAAAAAACAAGAGAAGGGGAATCCCCTTCTCTTAAAAAGAATTAAGCTTTTTAATTTTTAAAATAAAGAGTTAATCTTTTTCAATGTCTAAGTCGTCTCTGTGACTCCATTCAATCCACGAACCATCATAATTTTGAGTATCTTCATAGCCTAATAATTCTGATAAGACTAAAGTAGTATGGGCAGATCGAACTCCTGATTGACAATAATTAATCACATTTTTATCTTCATAGACACCTTCTGATTCAAATACCTCTCTTAACTCATCAGCAGTCTTAGTTAAATTATCTTCATTATTACTTTCCGTCCACTCAATGAAATAAGGAGTTGGAATCCTACCAGCTCTTGCAGCACCGCTTACTTCATCTTCTCCTGTGTACTCTGATTTAGATCGAGTATCTAAAATAATACCATCTTCATTTTCACCTTCAACAATAGCTAATACATCATCTACATCTGCTAACATCGACTCATCAATCTTAGACTCATCAAGCTCGTACTCTACAGGTTCTCTGCTAGGACTACTCATAGCAAGATCATAACCTATAGCATTCCAGTAATCTAAACCACCATCTAAGAACCTAACATCTTCGTGACCCATCATAGTCATCATCCACCACATTCTAGCAGCATCATGTCCACCACCAGAAGTATACACAACTACCGTATCATCATTACTAATTCCATTATCTCCTAACCACTCGACCAAACCCTCATGGCTAATTCTCATTCCAGCATACTCATGGTCAGGATCTGTCACATCAGAACGCCAAACTTGAATAGCACCTGGAATATGTCCTGTCATATAATTTACACCTTGTCTAAAATCAACAACAGCCACATCATCTTGGTCTTTAATCTCTTTTAATTCAAACGGACTAATTAAAGCATCCGGATTTTCATAACCTCTTTCTTCGATTGGAATGTAATCCTCTTCATTAACCTCTAAATCAGTATGACGACTAGTCTGAACAAAACCAACTACACCTACTAAAACAATTGCTGCTAAAACTATTGCTACTTTCTTCTTTGAAAATTTCATAAATTATCCCCTCTCTGAATTAACTTTTTATTGTCTTTTTTTTCACAAATGAAACTCTATTAATAATTATATCTTTTTTTCAATTTAATTCATTGTTTAATTATATAAAATAAAAGGCTATTAATTATAAAAAATCACAATTAATAGCCTTTTAGCCAAAAAAAATTATATTTTTTAGAAAATATAATACTTATATCCATTTATTTCACAAGAGTTAGCAAAAAACATCTTAAATAGCTAAATCATTAGAAAGATCTAACCCTTCTCTTTTTACTTAAACTCTTTTAATAACATAATTAATTCTTCGCTCTTTTTATGACTTCTTGCCGCTGCTAATGGTCTCTGTTTATATTGGTTACTAACATTAATATCACTTCCGGCTTCTAATAATAGCTCTATTACTTCTAAATTACTATTATTTGTTATCGCCCATAATAAAGCTGTATTTCCTATTCTATCTGTTGAATTAATATCAGCTCCAGCAGCTAATAATTCTTTAACAATTGAAACAGAGTTCTCATTACAAGTAGCATACATTAAAGCACTTCGTCCCATACCCTCTGTTAAATTAACACAAGAACCTGAGTCTAATAATGCCTGTAAAACCTCTAGATTGGGATTATGCCTTGCTGCATACATTAAAGGAGTTTTGCCCTGTGAACATCTAACATTTAAGCGAGCTCCATATTCAACTAAAACTTCAATTAAATCAGAACTTTTAGCATACCAAGCTGCAAAAATAATCGGTGTTAATCCTGCTCTATCACGAAGATTAATGTCTACACCCTGTTCAAGTAAAGCCTCTATTTCCTCCAAACTTTTGTTAGATTTAATATACTCTACTAATTCAATATTTTTATGACCAGATGATTTAGCTAATTCCATTACTGCCAAAATAATCCCTCCTATTTTTAATTAATGTGTACTATTTATTTAATGTAATACACTTATTATACATTTATTATAAATAATCTTTTTAATAAATGCAAGTTTTTTATCAAAAAAAATATAAGAAAAGAAATATTTGTTTAATTATATACACTAATCAATTTTTTCAACCTACTTAATCATTCTCTTTTAGATAAAAAAACCTGGCCAGTGCCTCGAGCAGGAGGCTTAGCCAGGTCTAGAAACTATGTTAGCTCACCTTCTTTTATCATCCCTTTTTGGTATGATTCTAATAAATCCATTAAATCAGAAATTCTACTAGCTAACTCACGACCCTTATCAGTAGCAGCAATTTTTTGTCTTTCACTCTTTTCTACTACTCTAACGGATGAAACAATACTGTCCCCTTCTTTAATCGCTTTTTCTAAAGAAACAAAAGGCTCATGTGAGATTAATCTTAAACCATAAGAGTTATAAATCAGAGTATAACCAGCAATACCAGTTTTAGGTTGATAATAATCTGACATTCCACCATCAATTACCAGCAGCCTTCCTCCACCTTTAATTGGACTTTCACCGCTCTTTTCTTCTACAGGAGTATGTCCATTAATTATATGTGATCTTTTAAAATCTAAGTTAAATTCTCGCAGAATTTTCAAACAGATTTCTTCATCCTCTCTTAAAGTATAATAAGGATTTTTCTGTTCTTTGTAAAGAGACTTATCATTGGTAAAATAGCGAAAAAATGTAGTCATCTTATCTTTACCAAACAAAGGAGATAATCTCCCACGCCACAAATACCATAATAGATCTCTATAATCTTGTTCTTCAAACTGATAAGAGTAACTCTTTTTTACTGCCTCGTCAAAAAAGTCTAACAAGGCTTTTCCCTTATATTCTTTGCCATCTAATTCAAACTTAGCAAAACTCCCATCATCTTCCATTGGTATACAGCCATGAATTAATAGATTACCATTATATCTTAAGTACATACTACCTTTATTAAATAAAAACCTTACATGTTCTTGCAATTTCTCATTAGTCTTAAAAGAATAACTTAACTGTTCAATTACTTCCTGTTCTTCTCCTGTTAACCGATAAGGGTTAGCTGGATCAATAGTTGGAAAATAGGTATCTGATAATTTATACTCTTTACCATGCAAATTAAGTATACCTCTTTCATAGTCAATCATTTCTAAATAAAGCTCTTCATTCATCTGTTTTTTGAATCTTCGATTTATCATATCACCTTCAAGCTTGAGCTGAATTATTGTTATTGCTTTGTGCATTTGGGCGATCATTTTTTTATCTTTATCATCTATATCTATACTTTGATTATCTAATTTAGGGCTAAATTTGCTACAATCGCTATCTCCATAAACTGACATAGCAAAACGGGCCAACGGTCTCATATTAATCCCATAACCTTCTTCTAATAACCTTAAATTACCATATCTTAGACTAACTCTAAGTACCGTAGCAATTAAAGCACGTTGACCTAATGCAGCTCCCATCCATAAAATATCATGATTACCCCACTGGACATCACAATCATGATGTTCTTTTAATTCATCTACTATTTTATGTGGTTTAGCACCACGATCAAAAATATCACCTATTATATGCAATCTATCAATCATTAAATACTGAATCAGATTAGATAAAGAAATAATAAAGTTATCAGCCTGATCAATCTGAATTATAGTATCTATAATTTGATTATAATAATCTTTACGATTTAACTCTCCGCTTTTTAAATGCAACAGCTCCTCTATAATATAAGAAAAATTTTCAGGTAGTGCTTTTCTTACTTTAGAACGACTATACTTTGAAGAAACCACTTTACATATCTTTATTATTCTAAATAAGATTTTTTGATACCATTTTTTACAAAGAGTATCTTGATTCTGCAATAATTTAAGCTTCTCTTCTGGATAAGAAATTAATGATATTAGTTCGGCTTTTTGCTCGCTGCTAAGTTGCTCAGCAAAAATATCATCTATCTTAAACTTTAAAACTCCAGAAGCTGTTTTTAACATATGTTTAAACGCCTCATACTCACCATGAATATCAGTTAAAAAATGTTCTGTCCCCTTTGGCAGATTAATTATTGCTTTTAAATTAATGATTTCAGAACTAACAGATACTTTATTAGGATATTGTTCTGCTAGTAATCCTAAGTATTCCAAGTCCTTCATATTTTACAACCCCCTTTATATTTACTATGATTCTCGACTAAAATTTTCTCAACCTTTATTTTAGTTGCTAGTTTAGAATGAATACAGTTTAACTATTAATTATATAATTAGACAAAAGTATAACAGATTCCTTTAATTTTGTCTAATTTTGTTGTATTATTATCTGAATGATTTTAATAATGCCCCTTTTTTCTCTCAAATATATATTAGCTTATTAGTTTAATATAATATTTTTTCTTAACTTGGATAATATATTTAATAAATTATAATATATATATTACGAGGTGATAATAAAATGAGTAAGAAAATTAAAGCTTTTGCTAATATCAACTTAGGTGACTCTAAAAAAGAAGTAACAGAGAAGCTTTCCGAAAATTCACAAATAAAAAATAAAGAAAAGAATACTCATCAGCTTAAGCTTTTTACTAAAGACTATATTTTAAAACCAGAATTTGCCGATAATAAATTGGAAATGATTAAATTATCATACAAAAATAAATTCCATGAACTAAAAGAGGCTAAAGCAGAAAATAAGTTATTAGCCCAACTTTTTAAAAAAGAATATGACTCACCAACTTTACGTAATCAAATCGCTAGTTATAGAAACAGACCTAACTGGACGCATAAATGGCAATTATCTAATAAAGAAATAACCCTCTATATTGACTCTTTCCCGTTTGGTTCAGTTGGTCATAAATTTAAAAGTAGAATTGAAATCAGTATCTCCAAGACTTCTAGTCAAAATTTATTTTATAATAGTATAAGTTAATACTAGCAATTTTTATTTAAAAAAGAGGATTTCTGTCGTAATGACAAAAATCCTCTTCTCTAAAAAATATTTTTTAGATATATTTAATAAAAAGATTATTATTCTTTAGCATTCATATCTCTAGTTGCTACTATATTGACACCTGTATCTAAGATGTTTTCCACCACTACATCTCCTAATTTAACCGGTGCTTCTAATTCTACTTCAGCTATAACTTCCATAGCATCTTCTAACAAATCTTTAGGAATTACATCTTCAGTCTTGACCGGGACTAAAGGTAATACCCCACCTTTAACTCGAGCCGTAGTAGGAAGTATACGAGTAGGATTATGATACTCTTCTTTAGCATACTTAACTCCTGCTGGACAAAGATTACCATCTACATCTGTAATCTCTTCATTATCATTAATGGTAACATCCATGCCACAACCCATTGGACAACTAATGCAGGTCATTTCTATAGTTTTACCCATTTTATTCTTCCTCCTTTACTACATCTACCCTGATATTACTATTATCTAAATTCTGAAGCATCTGCTCAGGGAATGGTAATGTAATCATTTCGCCAGGCTCTACTCTACGCTCTTTTTTATCTAAAAGCTTTTTATCACCATCATAAAGCTCAATTTTAGCATGACTCATAGGAGCCTTAACTCTTAAATAAAGATCGATTCTTTTTCTATCAACATCATTTGTAATCTCTTGTGGAACAATATAACTAACATTTTCACCTGGGTCAACATCCACTTTTTCATCACGCCTTTTAATACCATCTTGTAGATAATCTGCTGCAGTTCTACCAGCTATTATACTTTCTTCTGTTACCCAATCGACTAAATCATGGACATGTAATACATTTCCACAAGCAAAGATACCCTCAATATTTGTTTCACGCCCTTCATTAACATATGGCCCGCCAGTCACAGGATGTAATTCGATTCCTACTTCAGTAGAAAGCTCGTTTTCTGGAATTAGACCAACTGATAATAAAACAGTATCACATTCAATTTCATACTCAGTACCTGGAATAGGATTAAAGTTATCGTCAACTTCTGCAACTGTTACTTTTTCTACTCTATCTTTACCATGAATTTTAGTTACAGTCTGCTGCATCCGCAGTGGTATATCAAAATCATCTAGACACTGAACAATATTTCGTGGTAATCCACCTGAGAAAGGTAGAAGTTCTAATACTGCTTCAACTTCTGCACCTTCTAAATGCATTCTTCTTGCCATAATTAAACCGATATCTCCTGAGCCTAAAATTACAACCTTCTTACCAGGTAGATAACCTTCCATATTCATATAACGCTGTGCTGTTCCAGCACTCCAAACTCCTGCTGGCCTGCTACCAGGAATACCTATAGCTTCTCGAGTTCTTTCACGACAACCCATAGAAAGGATTACTGCATCAGCATCAATCTCCAT